>VTLG01000573.1_pt1 | contig 50666 bp, 81 predicted proteins | sample 4694571 | NCBI WGS metagenome assembly VTLG01 (sample SAMN12604809, study PRJNA352737) | marine metagenome | biome: ENVO:00000447; feature: ENVO:00000209|ENVO:00000569|ENVO:01000036; material: ENVO:00002151; isolation source: viral sequences binned using virsorter ... | reverse complement strand
TACTTTGTGATTGATTTAAATTAGCCATTAGTTGAGGATTATTTCTAATCATATTCATAACCATTCCTCCGAGACCGCTACCTCCACCTCCGGTATTTACTGAGCCTGAACCTGCGTGAGCTGTTGACGATCTTCTAACTAAATCACCTAATGCGTAACCAACTCTTCCACCAGATCTATATCCCGCTGCTTCAATTGCTTTTAAAATTTCTTCTTCTTCTGCGCCATACGCTTCCATAGATTTTCTGATCGCGGCTCTGTAAGCTGCATCAGTGTATCCTGTTTCTTCAACAACTTCCTCATCTTCATCATCTTCAAGTCTCTTTCCTTCTGCGTACATTAAATCTGCAGTTCCCTGTGTTGCTGGAATTGAATATTTCATTAAACCAGGATCAGTCATAAATTTAGAAGTTTTTCCTAATCCACTATAAATTTGTCCCATTGCAGTATCACCTGCTTTACTTTTAAAATATTCTGCTGCGCCTGGTATTCCTTCTGTACCTTTAATACCTAATTGAGGAACTCCTTGTACTCCCGGTGTTCCTGGTGCAGTCATTACACCTGACAACGCTCCGAGTCCCGCTGATAATAAATTAATATCTCCTTCACTTCCTTCTTGAGCTAACTGACCACCAATATTTAAAGCACCTGAGAGCATCCCTCTTCTCATCATTTGTTGCATTAAAGTCTGGCCACCTAATCCTCCGCTGTAAAGCATAGGAAAAGCAGCTGCCGCATAAGGTAAGAAAGGCTTAATTTCATTAGGTATTATCTTATCTAATACCTTCGATACTGGTTTGAATATTTTTTTAAGTAATCCCATAGTTTTTCTTTTATATTATGTAGTGATAGCAAGTGAACGAAACTTGTATATGTGCGCGTATCTTACAATTTACTAGGTTTTTAACCATTCGTCAATTCCTATCCTGTGTTTGTAGTAGTTCCCAAAGGTATACTTTGGACCTTAATATGTACGCTTCTTGATATATGTTCCTTTTTAGTATCGGTAACTGGACTATCCACATCAGCTTGCGCCTCCATATCTGACATATATTCTCTGCCAGTTCCTATGTGCTTAATAGTTACTTCAACTCTAGGCTTATATACTATTACTTTTTTGCCATTAACGATCTTGTGACTAATTGATTCTTCTTGTTCTACAAAAGGCACTATCTATCCTCCCTATTGATTTCTAATATTGATGCCACTACATCGAGTGAACCACTGGTAGCATCTACTTTAAGTATTTCACTTTCTTCCATAACCAAAGGTTCGGTTATAATTTGTTCGTTTGCTTTAGCACTTAAACTTACTTCTTGATTAATTACATACACAGCAGCTGCGGCATCGACTAACGTTACCTTAGCGGTAGCTGTAGAATTAGCATCTTCTGCAAGTAAAATAGATTTAACAATGGCTCTTGAATTAGAAGGCACTGTATACAACGCAGTAACACCTGAGGCTGTTAAACTTAATTTTGCATTTTTATATATATTTGCCATTAGCCTAATCCATACCAAGTAAATCGTTCTTGGTCCTCTTTTTGTTGTGTTAAGTATGTAGAGTTTAACTGTTCAATGATTGTAGTTAACGCTCTGTTAATTTGTCTTTGGTTATCTTCACTATATTCTTTTTTAGGTTCTGGTAATCTTACGACTATCTTTGCCATTACCTTCTCCCATCCGGTTGTATGTCTACTTGAAAAGTTCCGAATCTCCACGATTCGCTAACCCCTATGTTTTCTATTTTTAAATTTGCATAACGTCCTCTTGCTCGGGTATCTATTTTCTCTGTCGTGGATGTAATAGTAAAAGGACTGAGTGTGGTATCCGCCATAGCATCAGCAGGGTAATCTGAAACTCCAATGGTTACTTGATTGTTGCCATTCAAGACTCTAAAGTTAGGTAGGAATCTTCTCATAGCTAGAAATACTTCACTTTGATCAGGTTGTAAAGAGAAGCTAAATGATTCAATAAATGATGTTAAAGTAGTTGTAGTTCCGTCTGGATTAACTTGATCGGTCCCCGTTTCTTGTTCAAATAAAACACTTCTACCTAAGCCCTGCTCTCCAATAACAACTGGATAACTACCAGACTGTGTACTATCAAAAGCGGTTGCATAAGGTTTTGGATATACTAATGAATCAATCCAAGTAGTTCTAATAGAATTAGTATTGGTTCCTGTATACCAATTCCCCATTGGTAATGGATTTTTATTAGTTTCTCCATAATTAAAAACTACATAACGATCGTTATAAGTTGCACCTTGGGTTGGGTACCACCAAATAACTTCTGTAAATAAATTATTGATGCCCGCGTTGACTTGTTGACCTTTAGTTGTATCACAATCATCGAAGACATAATCTTCAACCGAGCACGGTAAAGAGTTAACAGTACCATCAAAAGAAAAGAATCCATTATTAGACATCCAGTAAGCTACACCATCGATTTCAATTGCTGCGTTCTGTCCAATCAATCCACAGTTAGTACCTACTTGTTCAAAGCCAAAGGTAAACGGGGCCCCAACAAATTTCATTGCATATAAAGCATTGTCAGTCCACACCAAAATATTTTCTTTAGCAACTACCGCTCCCATAATTTTAGTTCCATCTTGAAGTCTTTGAGTGCCCGCCGTGTTAGTTGCTTCAACAGTGTATTCATTAATGTCTTCATCGGCAGAGAATCTTATAAACATATTATCCTGAGTCGTAGGAGACCCTACTGTTGTTTCTGTTCCTAAATGAATTAAGTGACGTGTTGTGGGTGAAATTAAAGTAAATCTAGTAGCGGTTGGATTGTTGGTAGTTTGATACCCAGATGTATTTTGTGCAGCAGGAGTAGTTAGTCGTGCTACAATAGAAGAATCCCAAGTAAATGTTTTTCCATTAGCAATCGTTGCAACTAATACATCTCCAAAATTACTTAACGCCCATAGTCCTGGTTCCAATGTAACCGTTCCGGCATCTGCTGCTTCTCCCCATCCACTCCAGTCTGTAGCTTGTTGAACTTGAGTACCACCTGCTGTGCTAACAGGGGCTGTCGTTCCATCTTGGCTTCTAGCTACCGTGGTTAAATCTCCTGGAGCTGCATCTGTATTTCCTGCGTATGTTGCAAGCTCGCCTGTAGAACTATAATCATCTCCAATAAAAATTGTTCCAGAGGGAGCAGTAAAATTTGTAGAATCAACTAAAGTAATGGTAGTGTCCGCTGCTACAATACCTGCGTTTAAAGTTGAACTAGCAGATCCTTGAACCGTTCCGCCAAATTGCGTAACACCGAAACCATAACCATAACTTTGTGCTGATGGACCCACTCTTTCATAGGGAGTAACATCACAAGTACCACCACTTCCAACTCCTGTTGTTGTTTCTGTTCCTGTAATGACTGCAATCAAGTCAGTTGTTAATCGTGTTACTTGAAATAATTTTTTTTCAAAAGCTGCATCCGTCAACCCAACACCACTTGGAACAGTTACATTATCTAAATAAATAATATCTCCTGCTTCTAGATTATGAGCAGCTGAAAAAGTTAAAGAAACTTCTTTGGTGGCGTCTGCATTAGACATTCCAACAGTTGTAATTTTTGTTTTAATGGGAGTAATATCGTAAAGCTGGCCTTCAAAATAAATCAATAAAAATTTATCGGTACCTATTCCAATATATCTATTACCATCTTGGTCAACGAAAGCGTGTTGTTTTCTGGCTACACCCACCATTGTATCGGTTAATAAAGATTGCCAACCACCAACTTTTTCTGGTAATCCATATCTAAATCTAACATTATCTGAATCGACCCAACGACCATCAGCTCCAACAGCAGTGTCTTGCTTGTCAATGCCAGGAGCAAACTTAATTTTCGTAAGCATCCTTAACTCCTATGATGTACTATTTGACTTAACTTGCCAACCCATTGTAGCGTTTGTATAATAAAATGTAACGCATTGATTGTTGGTAGCCATTGTATAATTACCGCTACCTCTTTGAATATTTAAACTATTGGGATTAACTATACAATTATTAGTTCCGAATCCAACCGCTGTTATAGAAGAATCCATTATCGTAACTTCATCACCCATAGATGGAGCTGCTGGTAAAGTAACAGTAACCGAGGCTGTTGCAGCTCTGATTAAAATTACATCTCCTGCAACTGCTGTGTAAGTAGTATTGACAGCTGAATCAATTTCTTTAACACCCGGCTGTAATAAAGATAAATAACTAGCTGGAGTGGCTCCAACTGAATAAATTAAAGCTTTAGCACCTGTAGGTATATTAACATACGTTGCCCCACTTTGACCTGTTGTAAAAATCTGTACAGTATATTGAGAAGTGGTTCTATCTGTTGCATCTTCTATAAAAAATACTCTGTTTGCATTTCCTCCAGTTGTAGTAGCTGGCATTTCTAATGCCGCATTTCCACTTAAGGTACCTGTAAGTCTTAGGTAAAGATGTTTTCCATTAGCACTGTCGGATCCATCCGCTAAACTTAAAGTCGTAGTACCTGAACTTAAAGTAACAGTTGTATATCCTGATGCTGCTGTTTGTAATAATTGTAAATTAGTATTTTGAATAGTTCCCCATAGACCAGCTTTTTCACCGGTTGTGACTAGTTCTAATGATAAATCTGTTGAATAAGTTGATGCCATAATTTTAATAAGGGACTATAGGGGTCCAAGTCATACTTACTCCCGGTATAATCTCATTCCAAGTAATTACTCCTGATTCTTTTGTTGCCAATGTTAATGGAACTCCGTCAGGTTCTACATTAGCGTTTCCTGTGATTGTAACAGTTCCACTTCGGATAGTCAACGCGTTTCCAAGACCTGAATCTACGACTGCATTCCCTGAAACAGTTACATCTCCCGTACCTAAAACTAATGGGTTTTTTAAGCCTGTATCTATATCAACGGTACTCTCTAAGGTAACAGTTCCAGTTCCTAGATATAATCTATCTGCTCCTGAGGTTTCAGTAACAGATGTAACTTCTTGACCAACAGGCCCAATTGTAATTGTTAACTGATTTTTAGTTGCAACAATGGTAACATTTCCTTCATTACCTGTGGCTGAAAACGGTTGTGCTGCAAATGCGTCTATTCCTAATAACATAATTTAATCCTTAGAAGGAGACAGGGGGTATGTGGTGGTGCCCTGCCTCCATCTAAGAATTATATCATCGTTTAAACCAAGAAGGAAGACCTAAATGAGGGCGCTTATCAAAGATATTTTCTTTAGCTCCTGGCGTCTTGCGATTATTATAATGTAAAAATGCTTGAATACATTCTTTACCTTTAAATTTATTTCTCCAATGCTCTAGTTCACACCCACTATAAATTAACATATCACCCGCTTGAAGATCTACTTTTATACCTTTTGGGGCGTTAGGTTTAATTAAATTTTTTTTTTCATTAAGGATATTGTTGGCACCCGTGGGATCTAAATAAATAGGCCAATTATCTCCTCCTAAATTAAGTGTTGTGGATATTTCACAACTGAATCTATCTTTATGTCTTTTAAGAACATCGCCGTTTTTATAAATTCTTGCATAGGTATAGGCAGGAGTTAGTTTTAATCCGGTAGTTTTTTCCATAATAGGTTGACACTTCAACATTAAAGTTTCCATAGCAACGTCAGAATAGCAAGAAAAAGTATGGGGAATCTGACCATCGGCTGCTTCATAAAATCCTCCCATTGTTTCATAGGGAGAAATAAATCTTGTTTGGCGACAAGTATCATAAACCTGTTTTTTCATTGCAAAATAATTGCCTATAAAAGCAGCTAATTCTTTTGAGACAGCTTGCTTAATAATTACATATTTATTTTTTTTAAACATCTTTTGCCATTTCTTTTGGTAATGCTTGTATGTTCCAATGTATAAACCTAAAAGGTGCTTTGCCGTGGTCGACTGCATATTCGTGTTCTACATATCCTGGAAAAATAATTAACGTTCCAGGTTTTGGTTTAAAATTAATCAGCTCTGTTCCGGGCCATACACCTTTTTGATTTTTCATCATTAATTTAGTACATCTTGCACCGGTTCTCGGTTCGTGAAAGATAGGATAAGAAGTCTTGTCACTACATTTTAGAAAATAGAAACCTGAGACGTGTTGATTCCAATGGATGTGTGCTGAATGATGACCCCCGCCTTTTTTAGAAAACTCTTGGACCCACATTTCAGAAAAGAAAGTTTGATATTGTGTCATATCAAAACCACTGTGATCTAAAAATTCCCAAGACTTTTGACCAATGTAGTTTCTTAAATCTAAAAAATCATTATCTTTTGTTAATGGAGTTGAATGCCAGGACCTCCCAAAATCACCAAATTGTTTTAGATATTTTTTGGAGTCGGGCATTTTTTTGGCGGCTTTAATATATTTGTCACTAATTTTGTTTAATGATTTAACAAACTCTGGTTTCTCTTCCGTCCATATTGGTGTTGAAAAATAATTATTTATATACATTATCTAAAAGGATAACCTAAATGCCATAGGACAAGTGAATATCTCGTTCCTCTCGTTATTGGTTTAACTCTATGCCAGAGAAAACTAGGAAAAACAATAATACTTCCTTTAGGTAATATCTCTGTTGCTTTCCTTAAGTGTTTAGATTCATCTCTTAGGGGTGGATCATAGTTTCTAAAATCAAATTCTAGTTCACCGCCTTTATATTCTGAGCCGTCGGTGAGTTGACAGGTCATAGACAGCTTTCTAATCTTACCATTATTTGGATCACCTTCTTTTCTTTTATAAGGTTTATCCCAACTATCACAATGCCAATCATAATATTGACCTTCTTTATATTTTGTGAATTGACAAGATTCTGATCGGTCCCATTCAAAATTCCAGCCAGCGTTTCTATTGGCTTGGTGAACGTACGGATGAATTTCTTTATAGATCCAACTATCGTTGAGCCAAACTAAATCTGACTTTCTTCTTTTTTGAATATTTTTAACATCTTCTTTTGATAATTTTTTTTTGTTAAATCCTCCAGTTCTAGCCATCTTATCTTTTTGTTGTAATGCATATTTAATAACTTCATCACAGAATCGAGGCGTTAACACTCCGCTAAAATACCAAAAATAATTAGATAAATTCATTGGTAATAGTTAAGATAAAATTAAGAGAATCTTTTTGATTATTAGTGAGGTAATACATTTGCATAGAGGGAAACATAATAAATCTATTATTAGTTAAAGGTATATTCCAACTTCTTCCTGCTCTTCTATTATCATCATAATGGATTCTAACGCTGCAGTCTTTAACATTCACGCCATATAATAATATGTAATCAGGAGAATTTCTTAAATCAACTGGATCTATATTGAGTAAAGGAATAGAAATTTCTTTGGGCTTATAAACATTTCCCCAGGTATCTTTATTAACTAAAGAAAAATCATATTCCACCTTAATATGTTCTCTTAAATAGGTATTAAGTTTATCCCATTCTCTTGAATAGGGAAATTCTTTATTATTAATGTTTGAGGATAAAATGTCTGCTTGAAGTTTGTCTCGGTCTATTTCAAAACCTTTCGGCATCGCTACATCGCCGTAATAGAGTGCTTTTTCTGTTAATACTTTCTTGTGCATACCACCACCATTTTTAATTTATGCCTTGCTGTCTGTCAAGTCCCAAGTTGTATTAGCTTCATTCCAAACGTAACCCCAACGATGAGTTTGAGCTGTATTTTGTGATTCTTGTTCCCCTGTTAAGGCTGGTTCATCACCAATTGGTGATTGCCATTGGGCTGTTGTTGTGTTTTTTACCCACGAAGCATAAGGTGTTTTTGGCCAAAAGATTTGATTATCTTCATCCCAAGTATGACCTATGCCCGCATAATTTCCTCTTAATGCTTTAGAATTATCACCGGATGAATGTTTATTACTTGCTGTATTGTATGAAGTTTGAATCCACATTGGAGCAGGCCAATTATTGTGTCGTTCTAAATATTGTTGTCCTACTGATTCATCTTCAACACCAGCGGCATTAAGCATATCTCCGTTACCTAGTGTTAAAACACCAATAACTTTTCCATTCATTCCTATTTTTGCAAAGTGTGCCATATGTTTCTCCTTATATATTGTTTTTAAATTTGTGTAAATACATAAATATTATTGATATTTATACCTTAATACTACTATCCCTGATCCGCCTGCTGCATTATAAGAAGTGTAAGAACCAGGAGCACTTTTAGCTGCTCCACCACCAGCACCACCCCCAGTATTAACACCTCCTGCTCCGCCTGAAGTAGAGGGACCAGGACCACCATTAACATTACCTCCTATTCCACCGCCACCCGGGCCTGCAGGACCACTACTAAATAAAGCTCCTCCGCCACCACCACCAGAATATGTGACAGGTGAAAAATTTATTTCAGTGGTTGCTCCAGCTCCACCACTTCCGCCTATATTGGTAGGAGGTGGAGCACTAGAATTTCCTCCAGCTACTGTTGCTCCCCCTCCTCCTCCACCAGCATTATTATTACACGTACTCATTCCTCCTGGAGTTCCTTGAGCTATTGGAGTTGAGGGAGTATCTCCATTTCCTCCTGGTACGTTGGTACAAGAAGCACATCCCCACCTTGCTGCACCACCACCACCCGAACCTCCATTAGCTGTTGTAGTTCCACACGTTCCCATACTGGGATAAGAATTTCTTCCTGCTCCACCACCTGTTGAAGTGATTGTGGAAAAAGTTGAATCATTTCCAATTAAACCAGGTTGACCATTATCTCCTGGTACTCTAGCACCACCTCCTCCCACGGTAATTGCATAAGGAGTTGCTGTAACAGTAAGACCTCCCCCTGGACTTGCGAGAGGACTTGCTGTCCAAGCTGCGGGACTTGGTACTGATTCTCTATAACCGCCACCACCTCCTCCAGCTCCATTCAAAGTACAAGGTCCTCCTTGACTAGAACTTCCTCCTCCAGCTACCACCATATAATCTATTGTATTTGAACCTCCAGCGTTTCCTGCACAAGTAACCACAAAAGTATTAGGACTTAAAAATGTATGAACTTTATAATCTCCACAAGTAGTTATACAACCCCCTGTTGCGGCCAGAAATAATGCTGTAGGTGCATCTGCTTGATTTCCTGAATCAGTTACAATCCATCCTTTGGTTACATCTACATAAACTAATGTAACTGCTACACCATCTGTTGACAAAGTTGCATTAACTGCGTCGCCCCCAATGTTAAGACTGTTTCTATTTAATGTACAATTAGCGTTCGAAAAATTCTTTGCATAATCTGAAACTCCAACTACATCCCCAACCGATGGGGCTGCAGGTAAAGTTACTATTACTGCTCCTGTTGTGGCTGTATCTACAAAATATCCATTGCCTGATACGGCTGTAAAATCTGTTGTTTTAATTGACGCTACATCCCAGTTAACTGCACCTGTTGCGCCGAAACCTGATGCTGTACCTAAATTATTAATTGTTGCACCAGCGGGGATTGTGAATGTATCTCCACTATCTCCTAGCTGTGTTGTGCCACAAGCGACTCTTGGTGTTATTTTATTTACTTTTATTTCACTCATAATTTTTTACCTATTGAAATTTGTATTTAATAATGACTACACCTGAGCCACCACTTCCCCCATCGTGGCCACCACAAGCGCCACCACCTCCGCCGCCACCTGTATTAATTGTTCCATCACCTCCTGGACCACCTGGTGTTGTTCTTCCTAGTCCTCCACCACCTTTTCCTCCATTTGCATTAGAACCACTAGGTCCACTTCCGCCGCCAGCTCCACAACCATAATATCTATAACTTCCACAAGGATAACCAGTAGTGCCAAAAATATTATTACCAACGCCTAGACCATCTCCACCTGCAGTGCCATTTGAGGGGGGAGCAGGAGAGCCTGCTACAAGAGAACCACCACCTCCACCGCCGCCTGAACCACCGCCTGCATTTCCACCACCAGTACCTTGTGCTGGACTTACTGGAGGTGAATTTCCGTTACCTCCGGGTCCACTATTAGCTCCTCCGCCACCTGAACCTCCTGGAGGAGCTGGATTAGATGCACCCCAAGTATCTGATGAACCTCCACCGCCTCCGGTAGAAGTTATACTTGAAAAAGTCGAAACATCACCATTACATCCTGCTACTGAAGCGTTAGTTGCACCAGCGCCACCTCCACCCACTGCAATTGGGTAAGGAGATGCGGTAACCGTAATTCCTGTACCGGACGGATATCCATTCAATGGAACTCCTGGAGAACCTGGAGTTGGACTTGAAGTTGGGTTAGCCCAAAATCTTGTTCCACCTGCTCCACCTCCTCCACCTCTACAATCTCCACCTCCGCCACCACCAGCTACTACTAAATAATCTACTTGGTTATAAGGAGCACAGCCTGCCACCGCAGAAACACAAAATGTTCCTGGGCTTGTAAATGTATGAATTTTATAATCTCCGCAAATTGTACCACACGCTGGAGTTCCACCAGTAGCAACTATATATTCGTTAGCTCTAACATTAGAAGTTGAATCCATTGTATTTAACCAACCCTGCGTTGAATCTACATATACCAAAGTAACTGACTGTCCTTTGGTATTTAAAGTTACACCGACTGATGCTACTCCACCAATCTTTTCAGTTCCATTTGCATTAACAGTTACATTATATGTTTGCCAAGTAGCTGCGTAATCCGCCAGTGAGATTATATCTCCTGCTGTTCCTGCTGGAAGGTTAAGTGTAATTGTTCCTGCTGTTGTATTTAAAAAATATCCTTTACCTGTAACCCCTGTTACAGGAGAATCCCCTGTGACTTTGGGAGTTGTAATCCAATCTACTGTTCCTGTTCTTCCGAATCCTGTCTGACTTGCGCCTGATGCTAAAGCTACTGTATCACCAGAAGCTCCCAGTGTAACATCTGTTCCACACTTACTAACGATATTAGTGCCTGGTTGATTTTGTATGTTGTCTACTTTAATTATTGATGCCATAATTTTTTACCTATTGAAATTTGTACCTTATCATTACTATACCTGAACCGCCTCCTGTAGGTCCACCTCCGCCAGATCCACCGCCAGTATTAACAGTTCCATTACATCCAGCTCCAGGGTGACTTGAGTCTCCACCACCACCTGCTCCACCAGTTCCTTGCGTTCCACCACCATCTGTTGATCCACCTCCGCCTCCTGCAAAATATCTTCCTGTAGCAGGACCAGGTGTACCATAACTAGGGGCTGTTGGTCCTATCATAGCACAAGCTATAAACGAACCTGTTCCTCCATTACCACCTGTATAATTAGCTGCATTAGCACCAGCGACTGCTGCTCCACCGCCGCCACCACCATTATTTGTTGCTGAAAGTCCATCATATCCTGCTCCACCAGGAAATCCTTGAGCTATGGGAGTTGCTGGAGTATCTCCTGCTCCTCCAGAATAACCAGAAGTAGGGGTGGGCCCTTGTGATCCACCGCCTCCGGATCCTCCATCAGATCCAACACCTGTGTGTCCAGCACCTCCACCACCAGCAGATGTAATTGCATCAAAAGTTGAAACATCTCCATTAGGAGCTTGTGTACCTGCTGGAATAGTTGATGGATTAGCCCCACCGCCCCCAATTATAATTGGATATCCTTGAACTGAAAGTGGTAAACCTGTTGGATTTGCTAAAGGTGATGTTGTTGGAGCTGGAATACCTCCAACAGAATTAGATAATCTAAAACCGCCTGCACCTGCACCAGCGTTAGCACCATCAGGTGTTGATCTAGTTGCACCCCCACCAGCAACCACCAGATAATCTCCTGTAGCTAGTGGACCAGATCCTGCTGAAACACAGAAAGTTCCTGGTCCTTTAAAAATTGCTGTTTTGTAATCGCCACAAGTAACTTGTGTATTACAAGCTCCTGAAACTGTTGCTGCTATAAAAGCTGCTCCAACAATATTAGAAGTTGAATCTTGTATATTTAACCATCCCTGAGTTGAATCTACATAAACAAAAGTAACAGATTGTCCTTGTGTACTTAAAGTTGCTGATGCATTAGTTCCACCCATTTTTTCTGAACCATTAGGGGTAACTGTAACCTTATTTGTTTGCCAAGTTCTTGCATAATCTGCCATAGAAACAATTGAACCTGCAGCTCCTGCTGGTAAATTAAGTGTAATTTCTCCTGCAGTTGTGTTTAAAAAATATCCTTTACCTGTTACTCCTGTAATTGGAGAATCTCCTGTTACTTTTGGAGTTGTAATCCAATCAACTGTTCCTGTTCGACCGAAACCTGTTTGACTAGCCCCACATCCTAATGTGACTGTATCTCCTGATTCACCAAGAGTTAATGTTGTTCCACATTGAGGGGCTACTGTATTTACTTCTATCTTACTCATTAAACTACTACCAACGTTCCTGTGATTGTGATTGTTGCTGGAATAGAAATTGGACCCGCCAAGACACCGCTCTCAATTGTTTGAGTTACACTTAATGTGCCTGCTTGATTATTTATAAAATCGTTAGGGCTTGTGCCCCCTCCGACATATTGGATTCCATTTACTATTGCAGTCATAATTCCTCCTACGAACTAATTGTATCGATGTAAGACATAACAACATCTAGTGAACTTGCGGTATCACTTACCACATTTAAAGTATCACCACTAGCCATTACAATTTTTGCTCCACCCTGAATGAGCTCAATTGCTGAATTAGGTGGAATACTTACATTTTTTGCGATGTAATAATTAGTTGCTGAATTAGTAATATAAACATCTACTAAAATAGTGGTTGCTACAATATTACAACATCTAACCCCTATTAGTGCATCATAATCTCCTGCTACTAAAACTGGAACTACTACAGTTCCAGTTGCGCTTTTTAATACATTTCTAAAATCTTGTGCCATAATTTTCCTTTTCTATAATGCAACCGCCATTGCTAATGCAAAACCTGCGCTTGCTGCTCCTACCGGTACCGGAGGTGATGAACCATCTAAATAAATAGCTTTACTTGCTGGCAATGTACAAAATACATCTTTAGTTCCAGCAGAAAGAGTAATTGCAGAAGTATTGCCGTCGGAATTATCCAGGATAGTTGTTCTTTCCAAAGTAGTTGCTCCCGAAAGAGTTCCTAAACCAACTTCCCATTCATCTACTCCTTGAGTATGAATAGCATAATAAGTTGTATTGGGAGTTCCAATACCCGTATTAAAAGTTATAAAACCTTCGCCACTTGGTGCACCGGCAAGTGTTAAATTACCTGTACCCGTTGTCGTACTATTTTCTTTTACTCTATCATTTATTACTAACGCCATTTTTTATCTCCTATACTTACGATGTTATACTTAATAATGCATCTGCACCAGAAGGTGATCCAGAAGTCGGATCTGGGAAAGTTACTGTGAACGTTCCATTAGAACAAGATTTTGTTCCACCGAAATCTAAAACTACAACCAATTTATTGGATGCTGATGAATTATAAATAGTTCCATACGCTGCACTAAAAGTTGCTGGTGTTGGACTTCCCCAAACACTATCCGTAAAATCAACTGTTGCAATATCTGCAACATTTGAAACCGCATTACCAGCTAATGTATTTCCACCTGCTGAATATTCTGTTCCTGATGATTCACTTGTAGCCACATAAACTGTACTAGTACTTTGAGTGTAAGGATTAGCCGTATAAAGTGCTAACTTAAATGTATCCGATGCAAAGTCGTGATTACCACTCAACAACTCTACAGGGAATGCATAAGGTACTTCGTTTGCCATTTTTTATCTCCTATTTGTTTCCATAACTTGATGGGGGTTTAACGTTGAGTTGAGCACGAACTTCACCATCTTGATATTCGTCTCTGCGTCTTTGACCAAGTTGCTCGATCGAGTACGATTCTAAAGCTTCATTAAAAGCTTGAGTGTAGTATTGTAACATATCTTGAGGACCTTTCAAGTACCCATATGCATTTACTAAAGCTGCATATAAAAGTACATCGGCATATTTATTTGATAAATATGTCCCCCCAGTATCTGTGGTAATACTAGGCGGCTCTTTATCATAACAAAGCGTAATTGCATAAGTTTTATCTGGAGTAGGTGCTACTACCCAATAAGTTTCATCCCAATTTGCATAATATTTGGGAATATCTACAGCTGCAGTACCTGGTGTTGAATAATATTCAGCCATAAAGGAAGTGTCTCTTTGTTCTAAAAAATATTGATTTCCTGCCGCATCTTCCAATTGCGCATATCTAATCGCTCTCATATCACCAGGAATAGTTACATATCTATTTCCACTCACTAAATTTGATGTGGCATAGTAAACATTTTGATCTGTATCAACTGTTCTTAAAATTTTATTTTCTGCGTTTTGAATAAGTCTAGCTAAAACAGAATCTGAAAGTACATTACTTCCCACTTCTGTATAATTTCTAATATCGTCTCGTAAATTTGTTAAACTGTATGCCATTATCCGTTAACCACCTTTAATGTTACAGGACCAGCTGAAGCATTTGAACCGCCGCCTGATATTCCTCCAGTTGTAGCAGTATCCGTACTTGTTATAAAAAAATAATTTTCAGGAGAAGTTAAAGTTCCTGGAGCAGTCGTGACGGTGCCATCAGATTTTTTTTGTCCTACTGTAATTGTAAAACCAGATGCATTACTTAAGTCACTTACATTATCAAAAGTGGGAATGTCCTTAAAAGCTTGTAAATTAGTAGCGTCCGCTCCACCACTTCCAGCAGAAGTTACTTGAGCTACTCCTCTTAATCTAACAATGTCTCCCGTTGATCTTTGATGATCAACTGAATAAACATTTACATAAGTAGTTCCAAGATAGTTAACAGTGGTAAATGGATCGGGAGTTAATAAAATTAAACTCACCGCTGCCGCAGGTTGTGGTCTTGGATTCCATAAAGCTTGTGGATCCGAGCCTACCGGTTTAGGTGACAATTGGGGTTGCTTAGGTTCATACTCTGAAGTGTGAACTAAAAATCCATTCCATTCTCGAACCATTTCACTATAAGGAAATCTTAATCCTGATCTATCAGAAATCGCCCAAGATCTTTTACCTGATGCATAGCCGCCCATTATACTCCATCTCCATAAAATGTTTGTGGTGAAATGAAAGTAGATGTACCTTGGTTATCAGCATCTAGTGCTCTTAGTAATTCACTTTCATATCTTCTTTCCAATTCTTGACTCATATCTGGTGAAAATTTTAAACTTAAATAATAAGCCAGACCAGACATCATACAAGGATAGAATCTATTAACAACATCAGAGGTATAATTATAAGCTCCAACATCTTCAATTTTTGCTAAATAATAAAAACAAAATTGATAACTACTAGGGGTACTTGTGCTTGATACACTTTCACTTGGTGTTGTGTATAAAAAAATACTTGGATTTAATTTTCGCTGTACATAATATTGTGAGGGAGTTCCTTGTGCTAATTTATTTGGTGTTTGTGAATAAGCTGACCTATCAATTTTAGTTAAAGCAATATCTGAAGGAGCAGTAGTTACAGAGTTGTTTCTATAAAATGCTTCTAATACTTCACTAATATCAATTGGAAAATTTTCTGAATCCGAAGCATAACTATATTCTGCTTGACCCAATACTAAAGGTATCTTCGCTAATTTTACTTTCCATAAATGAACACCTCTATTGCCCCATTCTTGAAACATTATATTTAAAGAACGTCTTGCTGATCTTAACATATAACCAGTTTGAGTTCCTCTAACCCCTGTTCTTTCAAAGGCTTCTTGAATAACATCGTCGATTTGTGGATTGAATTCTGTAGTCTGTGAAGTAGGTGCAATAGTTTGCGCACTATTACCCATTCCAGAAGTTCCTACGCCACCCCCATCATAGTAAAATAAAAGAGGAGCGCCTACCGTTCTAACCGGAGCAACAACAATTGTAGTTTTAGCTCCCGCACTTCCAGGTGTTCCTGTTTCGGTAACGCCCGTAGTATATTTTGCTGCGCCTGTTGTAAAAGTTCCATTCGTAGTACTTGAAAAAGCTATTAAATAACCTGTACAAGTAGAATCAGCTTGATCAAAAATATACGTGTTCCCTTCTTGTAAATACAAGACAGGACTCACATCACCATTAATAAAAAATTTAGGGTTACTGGCGCTAAAGGCATTAGTGCCACTCGCGACAGTGACCGTGTAAGTAATAGTCGCCATTTATGTCCTTATGTATATATAATAGTTACGCCTGGTGTATCCGTTAAGTCTAAATAAACACCCGAATCAAATAAAATTCCAGAACCCGGAACATAAACTGATAATCCATCTACATCAAATTCAAACTCAGCGAGTAATGTATTACCAGCACCGGTACCTGTACCATTATATAATTTTACATTTCCTGCTGCTACACCAGCTGCTTGAATATAAGTTACTCTAGCTCTTTGTGTTGCTGGAACTAATTGTCCATCTGCTGTAGCGTGGGCTACCTGTTGGTCGCTTGAAAAAGATCCTCCGCCTGCCATAATTTTTCTCCTTTTAATTTAGTGCTCCCGAAGGAGCACTATTAATTATTGTTTATTAGCTTAAGTTTCTATTTTGTAAATACAAAACAGTAACTGTTGCTGCGCCCGCAGTCGCCGCACTTCCTGTTTGAGTATAAGTAGCCGTGACAGTAATGTCTGAAGTACCTATATCAATTAGATTGCCAATTTGTGAAACATCTGAAGTAGCTAAAACTCTTGCAGCAGCTGAAAGATCTAATGCATCAGCATATTGATCCGCAGTTGTTCCATCTCCCAGATCCAATGTATTAGTCGTGCCCGCATCAAATGCAGTAGTTACATCGACTGCAATTTGGTAGATTTGACTGTTCGCTGGTAAAGTACAAATTTCAGTTTCAGTAGCAGTAGCAGCAAAAACAACGTTAGCTGATTGTGCCATTAATACCCAACCTGTATTTGCAACGTCTGTTCCGACAGTTGTTCCAGTTGTATTTCTAATCGTTCCCGCTTTTACCGGTCCCGAAAATGTAGTTGTTGCCATAATTATAATCCTTCCTAGTTATTGAACGCTGTCTCTAGGCCGTCGACTATACGCGTCAGCGTTCTTATTAATAATTGTATAGTAGTTAGTTTATATCGTAGATTTAATTAGAGCGCAAGAGGGCTTTGTTTATGTTGTGATTTTTAAGATGTAGCTTCTAAGTAGCTACTGAAACTTGTGGTGCAGACATTTCAATGTTGTTTTGTCTATCTGCTATTTTAGTCTCTTCGAGTTTTATCTCTGTAATGACATCTCTAATGGCGCTATCAATTCTAACCATATTGAGAGTATATTTACCTTCTTGCTCATACTCCAACTGCCACTTCAACTCCAAGGACCTTTTCTGTTTGTACAGGTCTTGTACCATCAGCAACCTCCTCATAGGTTATTCTATTCATCTTGGGATCCATCATTTCTCCAAGATATTCCCATTTTACACCTTTTTCTCCTATCTTGTCAACTATTGAATTTTCAATAGATTCAACATTATCCTCTGCCAGAACCTCAAATTCTGTGTGATATCGATAAGCGTTGATTTTTACTAGGAATTTCCTCATTCTCTCACCTTTATTTTGTAATTGTGGCGGAACGATGTCCCGCCACAAAAATAATTATTGATTACGTTGCATTTGATGCAAAGGCACCTCTAGGATCAGAGAATCCGAAAACGTATCTCTCTCTAGCTTTGTACCTTACATTGCCTGTATCAAAGTCACCTTCCATCTTAGTCGCGATAGGTGTTCTTTCGAAATGTTTAAGACCATTTGGTACATCAGTTTTAACGAACCATTTTTTCGTTGCAGTTAAGTAGTGGTTAACAGCGTATCCTTCCGGAACCATTCCCATACTTTTTAGTGCATTGATATCGTTATCTGCAGTACCTGTTCTGCCTTCAGATTTCATCAATCTTTCAGCAGTAAATTGAAGCGCCGAAGGAATTATCATTTTAGTTCCTTGTGCTGCAATTTTAAGGCCTCTTTCATCAGTAAACGCTGCGATGTCGATTAGCGCTTGTTCTAATGAAGTTTCGTTAAGTTCAGCAGCTGTTGTTAACTCATTTGCAAACGTACCTGATAGTGTAGGGTGGTCAGTAGCAAAAAGCTCCTTACCATCTCCACCAGCAAAGCTTGAATCAAATCCGTTATTCAATACTGCTGCGCCTTTGATATTCTTAGTAGACGCCATAGATCTTGCTAACGCTTTTGTATATCTAGACGCAAGTCTGTCATACAAGTTATCTTCGATAGCTTCTTCTGTGATAGCGAATGCTAATGCAATCGTTTCATTTGTGTATCTCGCAGTAAAAGTTTCTTGCGCGTCATCAAATGTTACCCCTTGACCTTCAGGTTTAACAGATGCATTTGCGAAACCAGATAACATTACTTCCTCTTCGAAAGCTCTGTCAGATGATTCAGTGTCAAACACTTCAGTCCACTCTTGCGAGTATTGTTTATATTCCAAGCCGAACAAAGCGTTCAAACCTGGCTCTAGTTCTTTGACTAGTTGTGCTCTTGATATTGCCATAGTTATCTATCTCCTATTCGATTAGTTCCATAAACTACTAGCACGCGCAATAGTTACAATAACGTTACTGTCAACCAGCGACTCATCATCGTTTAAAGGTTCCTCAGCCAATCTTACCATTTTAAACATTCTAGTAGAAGCCGAAGTTCCAACATCCAATTTTGCCGTAGATTGTCCACTAACTGCATCAGTTGCCGTGAAATTGTTGATATTATAGCCAGCACTTCCTGCCATTGACTGAGTAACAACTGCATCCGCTTTCATAACATATTCTTGTTGCGGATCGTCATTTACGAAGCCAAGACCATCGCTGCTGCCTGTGTTATAGTCAGTGCTAAATGTAGTACTCGCAGCAACTGAATTTGCCCAAGTAGGTTTACTTGTAGTGGCCGCTACATAAAAAGCGCCATTAAATACACCTATTAAAGGAGAAGTTGAAGTTGTGTTATCAAACGCCAATCCTCCAGTACCTGTATCATCCAGTGTTGCGAAACTCATATCTTGTATATAACCTTCATCGCCAGAAGAATTCTGAATCGAACAAGGATTATTTTTGAAGATACCTACACCTAATCCAGACTTGATTTTGTACTCAGATTGACCCTGAGTCGCAGGAGTATTTCCTAGCGCCATTGTCATTCTGCAGCCAAAACCAGTTGCTTGGTTTGCCATAGTTTAGTTTCCTTTTCTTGTACCTGCCCCGAAGAGCCTCCAGTACGGTTTATATTAATTCGTTGGTTTAGGAATTACTAAATAATTAGCTTTTCTTTGTACCACCGAAGGTTACACGAGTATCAGCCTCTTTCGAGAATCTCATACTAGGGTGCTGTTCCTTCATAAGATTGTTATTAACTGCTTCTTCTTTGTTTAGAGTCTGTTTTTTGTAGTACTCATCAATTTGAAGCGCAATCTCTTCTGGTATCCTTGCCAGCAATAGGCCACCTACTCCGATCATTCCTGCGTATCTACCTTCGTTCATCGATGGAAAATCTTGATCAGGATATTCATCAGCTCTCACTAATTCATAACCTTCTCTGAGATTTCGAGCAATATTGGACGTATCTTGATGTCCTAATATTTCTGCTCTTATCCATTGATGTCTGTAGCCTTTTGGCGCAGGCGGTGCATCAAGAGAAGTGGGTGGAGTCCAAACTTTTTTAGATTCCGTTTTGGATCTAGTTTGACTCGCACGTGAAGTTTTGATTTTTTCGTTTTCCATATGCCTATACTCCTTCCGTGATATTTAATTGTTTCGCATATTCTTCAAGTGGCACACCTAATCTTTTAGAAATTGCTACCTGTGATTGTGTGAGTTTCACAGTTTTTCTGCGTCCTGTTGAAGCCGAACGTCGAGCTGAAGCTACATTCTGAGCAGGTTTTGCTCTTTCTGTAGAACTGTCTCCTATCTTATCAAATTTATGCGGAAATTCAACTCTTATTCTTTTGTCAACTTCATCATAATATTCTCTTGATTTAGGATCAAATCCTTCTTTTTCCACTAGGGCTTTATGTATGTCAAAAGCCGTGTAAGTCATAGCTGAATCATTACCAAACCACGCATTTTCAGATGCCCAGGCTTCTGCCATAGGGTCTGTCTGAGATGATCTTGTTTGTTGAGGTGTTACATTAACCTCTTTGGGTTTTGATGCTGCTGCAACTTTCATTGCATTGAGTCTTGCGCCATCCATTGTCAAATTAGCAATTTGTTCCTGGGCAGCTACTTGTCCTTCAACGTCTTGAGACTCAATAGCAGTTTTAAGAGCTTGTCTTGCTGCTGACATATTGGTTTTTACTCTTGTCTCAAACTCTGAAGTATAAGATTTATCTAACTTAGATAATCTTCCCTCTAACTCATTCTTTTGTTTGTGTGTTCTTTCTGCAAATACGATAGCCTCTTCTTTTTGTCTTTCAGCTTCTCGCATTTTACGAGTTAGTTTAGCAATACGTTTTTGAACGCCTTCGCTATATTCTTTTACCTCGTCTTTCTCTTCTTTTTTCTCAACTTTAGTTTCTGGTTCTTCACCAGCTTCTATTTTCTCAACTTCAATCTTCTCTTCCTTAGGTGGTTCAACTTTTTCTGGTTCACCCTTATCATCTAAATTAATTTCAGCTGCCTTTTGATCGGCTTCACCTACATCAATTAAATCATCTACTTTTTGTGCTTCTTCTGGCATAGTTCCTTCCTATGTTAAATATAATGAAGAATTGATTCAGGATCCTTAATGGTGCCTAACACTTCATCATCATTTATTATTCGCACTTCTCCACCTTCAATTGGTAATCTTGAACCAGCATATCTGGCAAACATTACCCAATCTCCTACTTTGCACCAAGGTTTATCAAATTTATCTTTATCTTGGTATGCTAACTCTCCCATTTTTAAAACATAACCACACGTAGTGGCTATTCTTGCTTTATCTAATTGTTCTTGGGAAAATAAAATTCCACCTTTAGTTTTTTCCTTCGGTGTAAAGGGTAGTAATAAAATTCTATAACCAGATGGTTCGGGTAACTCATCTGCTACTTCTTTAATATTATCGGGATCTAATCTTTTTACGTTAGATTCTTCTTCGTTATATTTTTGTTGAAGGGCGTTCCGGTGTTTTGGAATTTCCTCCTTTATCAATGTTGATAACGTTTCCGTCATTTAGCTCCTTGTCATCTTTTTTTAGCAGGTTAGAGATTTCCTGTATTATTATTTGATAGGCTTGTGCCTGTCCTAGTAAATACTTATATTTCTCCATATTGTCAACCCCACCAGTAATCATAGCGTCACCAATTTGTTGGAGAGTAACATTTATTCTTTTTTTTAATTTATAAATTATATCTAAATCATCCATTATTTTCTCTTCTTCTTTTTAGGTTTACTGCCATACTTAGCAGTCCATTTTTTTGCAATTTTAGGATGGTTTTTCCAAAGAAATTTTCTTTGTTTTTCTGATTTAAACGGCATTTTTTACCTTTTGCAACCATTTCAGATTGTTATTAATTGTTAACCTTTTCTTTTTTTAGCCATCTTTTTAAAAGTCTTAGCTAAATTGTATCTTTTAGATCCTGGAGGACAAGATGCACTGCCAAATTTTTTACCAGTACAAGGTTTGTCTTTTCTCATTCCTTTAACAGCTTTTTGGATCCAATCGCCATCTTTAGCTGCAACTCTTCCACCACCTCTTAAAGCAACACCCATACCTCTGCCACCTTTAACAGCTCCACCACCTCTGTATATGTTTTTCTTAGTTTTCCAAGGTGTAGCTGATGTTGGGTCAAAAAATTCTGGCATTATCTTACTTCTTTACCAAAGCCTCTTTTAGCTACTCCTCTAGACTTAACTCTGCCACCTTTTTTGTAGCCTGCATTAAGTTCGTGGATAACTCTGTCTTTTTCCGCACGTCTGTTTCTGTTCATCTTTTCAGAATCAATTCTTCCTAATTCTTCTGCAAGATTCATTCTTCCTGTGTTAGCCATATTATTACCTATTTATCTTTCCGCTTTTTTTAGCTGCAGAACCAAATTTTCCATAAGACTCGTCAGCGGAAGCTTTAAGCTGTGCTGCAGTTCTTGGTTTTCTGATTCTCATTGCAATCGATTCGTCTTTACGATCTGTGTATCCCTGCTTCTTAGCAGAACCACCATTCGCTTTTTTAGCGTATGGAAATCTGACGTTTGATCTTACTCCGTTTTGTCTCATTTTTTTCCTCCGTTTCGAAATATTTGTGTTCCCTTTATACCAAAAATACTGGCACATACAAGTACCCAAAGTGAACTAAACCAAGTCGGGAGCGCCGCGAAATGCTCAAAGAAAATTTTTACCTTATTTAGAGCTTCCGGATTGTCGCTGAAGACCCCCCAGGCCAAAATTATTATGGGCGCTGAGAGGATCACCAAAACGAATTCGTCCTTGAGATCTGTCTGTCGCGCTTCTAGTAATTTACCTTGGTAAGTTTCCTCACCACGAGCTTGTCGCTCTGCGTGTAAAAGTTGTGCATCAGACATAGCCACTTTTGCTCTTTGTCTGTTAGCATAAATCTTACTACCAGCTTGCAAAGCAATCTTTGCTAAACCAAACCAAGCCATAAGTTAATACCAGGTTGCTTTAACCGGTTTTTTGTCAGCACGCATTCTTTTTGTGCCTCTGACAGTAACCGTTTGAGATTCTTCGATGTTAGGGACATCTTTTGTAATATTAACGCCACCAGTTTGGTAACCGTCTTTACCAACGCCTAATTCTTTTTCAGTTTTAGGGTCTTTATTCATAAAAGCTTGTCCTCTTTGCCAATCTTTTCCCATAGTTTACTCCTTGTGTTAATTATACCTATTTTTTTTTGAAATTTCTACCAAAATCGTGTCTTTTACTTTCATCTGCCATTTGTTGTTTAGCAATAGAAACTCCTGCACGCAATCCAGCTAATTCTTCGTTCTGTTCTAGCTTTTCATCGTGTTGTTGGTCGTTCATCATAGCCCTCATCGTGTCTAAATCAAGTCTTGCTTCGTTATTCTTCGTTTTATCTTGATCAGCTCTAGCTTTAAGGTCTAATTCTCTAGATTTTAATTTAAGTAATGGATCACCACCAACTTCACTACTAATTTTGTCTTCTTCTTTAGCATAATCCATCATCATTTCCGCAATTAACTTAGCTTTTCTTGATTCAATCTGTGAAGTGATTTGTTGAACCCTTTGTTGCATCTGCATTGCTTGTGGATTTTGCATCATTTGTTGTTGCGCTTGTGGATTTTGCATCATTGGTTGTAATTGTTGTTGAATCATTTGTAATTCTTTCATCTCTTCAACAAATTCTAACTGAATTTGTTCTTGAGCCATTATAGAAATATGTTCTAAAATGTTTTTTTGTATAGCTCCCATCGCCATTGGATTATTTTGCACCATAGAGATAGACATAAAACTTAAATGCGCGTCAATGTGTGCTTTATGGTCTTGACCTGGGAAAGCTTGAAACGGTTTTCCGCTAATTGATAATAAATTTTCTAATGCAGGATCCATCGGCATTGGTTTCGCCGGCGGTGGTAAAATTGCATTTACATCTTTTACCCCGAGCGCATCATACATCGATCTGTAGGCTTGATATAAATTATGCATTTTAGGATTTGATTGCGCGAGCTGTAACTGACTTTGCGCCATAGAAATTCTCTGTGTTTGAGAGAATATATTAGGATCCGCAACAGGTAGAATATCTATTCTATCATCAAAGTCTTGCATTTTAATTTCTCTACTCGCACCCACTACATCGTAAGGATAAACTGGTGGTAGATAAGTTTTAAATACTTCTGCTAATAATTTGAATTCTTGTTTTAAGCCAACATATAATCTTTTATGAATAGCTGACATAACCCGCGATCCACGTTCCAATAGCGCCACTGTAGTACCCACTGCCGCTTGTTGATTCATATCGCCCACTTGCATATCAGCGATGGCCGCGAAACGTTGAGCACCTTGAACAACAATACCCATTAATTGTAATAAAGTTTGATCGGGTCCTTTAAAAGGTAGAGTCATAAACTGATCTTTTATATTGCCTCCCGGAGCGTCGACATCTCTAAACTCACCAGGTTGTAATGGTTGTGCATCATCTCTAACTCTAATACCACGTGATTTAAATCCGGCTGGTAAGTTAGCTAAAGTTCCTGCATCTAATAATTGTCTTAAAGCTGCTGTGGCAGTTCTAGTTAAACCACCAATCATATGAATTAAACCGAAACCATAAAAACCAGTTCCTGGTAAAAATTTAAACTGAACAAAATAATTTATTTTTTTTCTTAATTTTTCCTCTGGTCTGTAGTTTCTTCTGATTGATAAAATTTTTTGATTAGATTGCGCAACCGTTATGACATATGGTAATTTAATTCCTGTAGGTTCACCATCTGCGTCTCTATCTTCATAACCTTCTAAATCTAAATCAGTATGAATTTCATAAAGTGCATATTGGTCTTCTTGAGCATCTTTAGAAATTCCTTCTAGACGTAATTCTGTTTCTTTTAATTGATTTTCAATAAGAGGAGGGTCTCCTAATTCTATATCTCTATAAAATCCTGAAACTTGTTGTTTTCTTAATTCATTTTCTGAAATTTTAATAACTTGGATAACTGCTTCTGCATCTTCTAAAGAGTTTGCAGAATAAGGTACAATTAAATCATCAGCTGGAACAAATTTAGAAACGGCTCTTCCTAAAAGAGCGTCATAGTAGACTTTCTTAAAAGTTGAGCCGCTTAGAGGGAGGTAAAATAACATTTGGTCAAATTCTGGTTCATATTCTTTCATCTGATCCATAATTTGCCAATTCATAAAATCTTTAACACGTTTAGCTTGGTCTTCTTTTTGAACTGTAGTGTTTCCTAAAATCTGAGTTCTTACTGGTCCATCAGCCGGGAGTAACTCTTTATAAGCCTGCGCTTGAAATTGCGTAACTGCTTCCGCAAGAACCGGGTGATTGACACCAGAAGCGCCCCTAAAGGGGTTTGTTCTTCTTTCATATTTAAATCCTAAAAGTTCTAATCCGTTTCTATAAGTATCTTCCCAATCACCTCTGGATTCTTTGTATTCTGTATATTGGTCGTAAAGTTTATGACCTAATGGTTCTAAAACCCCGTCTCCTAAAAATTCTGCTAAGTTTTCAAAATGATCTTCACCGCCTTCTTCCGTTACCGCTTTGGGATCGAACGCGATTTCAGCACCGCCTTCTTCGTCCATTGTAACTTCAATGTTTCCTTGTTTATCTTTCTGTTCTACAATTTCTTCTTTAGCCTCTACTAATTCTTCTTCTGCTGGTACTTTTACCACCGTCTCTGTATTCGGCAAAGCTTTGTCGATTTCAGCCATTTAATTAAGTCCCCTCTTTATTGAATAAGTTGTAAACGAATCCTTCTTCGTTTTGATATTTTTTATATTGATCATATGCAGTCATAGCCGTACTTATTGCAAGTCCCGGTAAACCCGCAAATCTTGTTATACCCCTAATTGTAGCAGGATTCAATCCTAATCTCAACACTGCATTCAAACCGCCCGGAGCGTTCGCTCCAGCCATTTTTGTTAAAGGCTCCATTGTGGCTAATCCTAACCAGTTCAACGGGTCCTTAGCAATCTCTGCTGTAGACTTTCCTTCATCAACTTGTTTGTTAATGAAGTATCCATCAATTAAGGCAGTTGGTAATGGAGCTCCTATATGAGCTAAAGTTTTACCTACCGTTTTTAAAACTGACTTGTTAGGTTTAGGAATTTCAGTTCCAACTTTAACATCCATTGGGTTATCGGCTGCCCAAGTTTTAAGTTGATTTTGTCCAACTATTTCACCTGGATTTGCTGAATCTACAAAACCACCTAATACAAGATCATATTCTAATACTCCTTTAGCAGGTTTAACAAGAACGTCACTCATATAGCTTTTACCGAAAGGATTAAGGTCCAATTTACTTTTTATTCTTCCAGCTTCTTCCATTTGTTTTAATTTATATCGTGGAATAACTTGATGATGGGGAGAAGTAGTAACCCCGTGGGTCGGCGCGTCCGGTAATCCTTGCATCTTCTTCACACTATATTTCACCGGTCTTTTATTTACTTTAGCTTTGTATCTATTGAAAGATTCTAATTCAGCGGGTGTTACATCTACATATTTCATTTGCCCTGGACGCGATAAATAAGCCTTTGCGTGTGCTTGATTGGGTGTAAACCATTGACCGGATAATGTGTCTTTTTTTATTTCAGGTATTGTCGTTTTAAAAAATTTTGCTTTATCTTTGAATCCTTTAATATTTCGTTGTGGAAAAGACTCGCCTCGAAATAAACGAATCATTTTTTGTGGTTGTTCTTTTGTCACTTCTTGTACAACTTTTCTTAAAGTGGCAGGATTACTATCAGCTGCTTTAACAATACATCCATCTTTACAACTAATTCTTAAACCAGCTTTTTTTAATCTCTGGTGAAAAGTTTTAATAAGTGCTTTATCCCCTGAACCTTCAATTTCTTTTGCTATCTCGGCAGTTGCCATATTTAAAACATCAAGTCTTCTTGGATCAGTTTTAGAAACGATATCGGAAAAAGCTATTTCTCCAACTTCAGTGCCAGCACCTGTTGTTTTCATTTTAATATCGGCACCGACAGATTTTTTAATAACATTTCCATCTTTATCAAAAGAAATTATGTCCATCGACTTAAGTCCTTTTAATTGACCTTTTAAATCTTTATTTTTAATTCTTTTCTTTAAAGCGTTTAATTGATTTAATCTAATTTTATCGTTTTTACTAATTTTAGCTTGATCTAAAATTAAGTTAGTTTCTTTATTTAAATCTATAATATTTTGTTCAGCTCTAATAATATCATCAGCTGTATTAAGATTAGTAGGTAAAAATTTTAAATTATTTAATTTAGTTAACTCATCTTTACCGGCTAAATGGTGAAGTTGATGATTAGGCATTAATCCTTTTTTAAGTCTTCGAATTTCTGCTTCAATACGACTAGGATCTCTTGCTTTTTCTAAACTTAATTGAGTTTGTCTTTTAATTTTTTCGGGAACGCCTCTTTTAACTTCAGCAAACTTTGCATAATTGGGTTGTTTCTTAACTTCAGTAATTTTATTTTTAATTGTTTCTAAAGATTGTTTATTAGGAGGATAACTTGATCTAAATCCTCCAAGAGCATCATTAACAGTCAGGCGTAAAGTAACATTGCCAGTAGGATTACGACTAACATCTACATAAAATCCTCTTTCTTTTAAACTTTCAGCTAATTTTTTAAATTCTTTAAATTCAGCATCACTCATTTTATAAGCTGCTGATCTTTTAGCTGCAGAAGTTGCAGCACCTCTTAAAAGGCCTTCAGTGGTTCCTTTAAATCCTGGATTATAATTAGCCACTATCTCCTCCTAGTGAACATCGTAGCGAGGCCAACTCTTCCACCTGAAGCCATTAAATCATCTCTAGTTCTATGAGTAGGAGTTCCTTTTGGTCCTTTACTTCCCGGCGCTCTAGTTATTGAACCGTGCCCGCTTCCTGCGCCTGTGTGATCGATCTTCCCAATAAGTGGATTATCTGGTCCAAGAATCGTGTGAGCAGGGCCGGCTGGTTTATCTTTATTTTTAGGATTGTCAGGAGAGTTTTGCCAAGCTTTTATTTCGTCTAATGTTTGTTGATATTTCTTTTTATTATAAGATTTATTAGCTTGTATTCTTTTGTTAAACCAATCTCTCTTTTTTTCTAATTGTTCTTCGTAATCATTTGTTCCAAACATAGAAATTACATTTTGACCTGCTAAGACTGAGGCAGGTCCATATTTTAAAAGACCACTTCCTTCATCTCTACCAATATAACCCCCAGGTGCTCCTGAGCTTTCTAAAAAGTTTAATTGGTCAACAAAGTTTTCGTTATAATTTCTAGATTGAGTATTAAACGGACTTAGTGACCACGATGCCATTGCAGCAGGTAAAGGTAATCTTGGCTGCTTAGATAATCTGTCTCCAAGTGTTCCTCTTACTCTTTGTGTACCTAATCCACTAAAGAAATCTTTAATAGAACCAATTCCTTTATCTATTAAAGATGGTTCTTGAAAATATTTACTTGGTGCTTCGTATCCTTCTTGTCCTGGAATTTCAGACATATGATATCCAGCGGTTTTATAATCCATTGGTCCCATCATTGCTAAATTATCATAGGTACCTCCCATAGGATCAATTCTTCCTTTGCCTGTTAATTGAGCTGCAGGGTTAATATTAAAATCAGTTGTTGGTCCACGTGGAACAGCTCCTTCTCTAAAAGTTAAATCTAATTCGCCCATACCTCCACCCCCACCACCAATGTCTTGATTTATAATTCCTGTAACTTGTTCACTGTCCGTTGTCGTTCCATCTGGACTCCATAAATTTTGTGCTTGTAGTTTAGATTGTATCTCGGCATCCGAAGCGCCGTACGCGGTCATCGAATCGTAGATTCCTTTAGCTTCACCTGTTAAGCCATCCCACCAATTTCCTGAACCACCAGCTTGAAAACCGACTCGGCCGCCGTCTTTAACTCCAATCGATAAAACATCTTTTGGTTTTACAGACATTTCATCTACTTCTAATTTTGTTTCATCGATATCTAATCTATTATTTTTAAATGTAGGATCTACTACGTCTGTGCTCCAATTTTTTTGAAAAGTATCTCCAAAATCTATATTCCCAAGTACGTGTTCTTGTACTTTATCAGTTATTTTTGTAGGAAGTTTATCATATTTTCCACCGGCCATACCTTCTAATAGACCACCTATTGTTAAATCAGGATTACCTAACCCTTTATATAAATCTGCCAATGCTGGATCACTTGATCCTAAACCATAAAGAGTCAAATTATTAATGTCGAACTTTAAAGGATTGTTGTACCATCCTTGCTTTTTTAAAAAATCTGTTTTAACTGCGGCAGCGGGGCGTATCCAATTTTGATACATTGGATGGACATCACTATCTGAAACTTGCACCGGTGGTTTTTTTACAACAGGGGGAACATATGGATTTGTTACACTTGGTGGTCCTCCTCCACCTCCACCACTATGATGTCGACTAGTGGTTTGATATCCTTTTTTATCTCTTCCAACACCTGGATGCCATCCACCACTTGCAAAATCTTTTCTTTTTTTAAATAAAACTTCTATCCCTACCGATCCGCCGTCCTTAGCATCGATAATTTTTTTAAGGTCCCCTAAAGGATCCATAGTAATTTCTTTAATTTTAATATTATTTTTTCTAATATAATCTGTAAGAGTATCTCCTGGTTCTACCCCCACACCCCTTTCAAAAGCGTCGATTACATCTCCATAAGTTTCGAATTCCATTAATAGTATTCCCTATCTATTGACGGTAATTTAGTTTCTTTAAAATCAAATGGATGGGCCACAAATCCTCCTTGTCTAAACCGCATTACCGCCTGTGTTGTACTGTCCACCAAATCGTCGTGATCTCCGTACGGAAATGATGCACATTCTTCAATTACTTCCTGTGCGAACTCTTTGTCCGTGGGCGCCCAAATGATTCCCGACTCAAAGAGCGGGGAAACGGCGTTTACCCTAGCGTGTTTATCTTGACCTTTACTGGGTGTGAAATTTATAACAGGTATACCGATTTTTCGCAACTCATATGTGAGAGGCAGTCCAGAAGCCTTCGCTTCTATGATAACGGTTTCAGGATTCCAATATCTATACTGTCTCATTGCTTCTTTTCGAAGTTCTGGAAATTCTACTCGTTCCTTATAAGCATCTAACAAGATTAAATTGGCAGGACTGTCTTCGTTAGGATGAAAAACACCCCAAGTGGTAATAGCTGAAAAATCTGACGTCTCCTTTTTAGAATAAGCCGTGTCATAGGATTGTATAATATGTTTTAATGGAGGAATGTGAGGCTTCTCCCAATTTTTCCACCATTCCCTTTTAATAATCGACCCTTCTTCACTTGTTGGGTCTTGCATCCATTGTGAATTCCATTTACCAAGGGAAATAGAAGCTTTAACACTTTCTAACTCTTTCTTATTCCAATACTCAGGCCAGATAGGTTTACCGGATGGCATAATAGCTGGAAATTCTATCATTTCCCATTTATCGGCTTTTAAATTTTTTTGAGAATTTAATAATGCTCCTGTTAAATCTTTTAAACTCCAACGAGTCATAACCATAACAATTGCTCCTCCAGGCTGCAGTCTTTGTCGAGGACCACTGGTATACCAGTCATAAGCACGCTCCAGCGCTTCTGGATTCATTGCGTCTTGCTCAGAGTGTGGGTCATCAATGATCAGTAAATCCGCTCCACGGCCCGTGATGGCTGAACCAACACCGGCTGCGTAGTATTCCCCGCCTTGTTCCGTTTCCCATTTACCCGCGGCTTGGCTATCTTCTCTTAATCGTGTGTTAAATACTTTTTTGTACTCCGGGGAGTCCATTAAAGTCTTCGCTTTTCGCCCGAAGCGGATCGCGAGTTCAGTTGTGTGGGTCGTTTGGATTATTTTTAAATCCGGCTTACGTCCTACCATCCAGGCCGGCAGTAAGAAAGAAGCAAACTCAGATTTTGTATGCCTCGGTGGCATATTAATAATTAATCTTTTAATTTTGCCGTTTGCAATGTCATTAAATTTTTCTGCAATTATTTGATGATGTCTACCTTCAATAAACTCTGGCCACATTTCTTTAACAAACGCCATAAAGTCATTTGTGATTTTTTCGTGCTTATATTTTCTTTCTATAAGATCCTTTAAGCGCCACATATACTTAAGTTCGTCAAAGGTTAATGTTTCGGTAAACTCTTTTTTAAAGAATTTTTTAAGATCTGGAAGGTCTTTCATAAATTTTTTTGCAGAATTTTTTAGGCTCTGTTTTTCTCCTCTTTTAAATTTTATCCCATATGAATGAGTAAATCAAACTCTAAAGGTAAAAGATTTGGGACCCCTTTGAGTTAGGGGTGTTTGTGTATTTGTTTTCAAAAGCTGAATTGAGATCAGTAGGGACCCCTCTAGGTTAGGGAGGGTGGGCCCAGAGGGTACGAGCCTAGGGTGGGTGGGCCCATAGGATACGAGCCTGCGACAATTAGTCTGGGAATATGTAGGAATTATACTTGACACACTAGAGAGTGTGTCAAGTATTCATATGATTAAATCAATCTAACAATACATAGTATTCATTAGTAAAGTTCTTTTGAAACCAAGTAATTCCCTTTTGCATTAGAGTATAATCCTCGGTTCGTTCTGCGCCAATAATAGTATCATAGATAGCAACTGCAAAAGCTGGTAGCTTTGCATATTGTTGATGATCCTCATCATTAAACCTATTGCCAATAGTCATAAGCTTTGTTGGCTCACTTCCAAAATAACATTGGTTAAATGGTTTAGGTATAACGTAAGTCTTACCATTGTATTTAATGTTGATTGTTTCTTTTGTCATATTATCCTTTCTTTGTTATGGGATTATATATTATTCTGGGTTATTGTCAATCCTTTCAATAGAATTAGTTTTAAAAGTTCCACCATTATACCCCTCGTGAGTTGTGGTTGTCTTTTTATATCCCTGAGTAAATCTTCTCTCACGAATAAAGGGAACTGGAATACCCATTTCAATAGCACACATATTATCAGCAAGCCAATTATTAGCACAACCTTGACTACAAAAATACTTATCCATATTAGCATTAGTCCAATATCTATGCTCACTTGTATCATAGTCTATATTTAATCTCGCATATCTTCCACGAATTATGCCTTTAGATTTTAGAAATCTATCTGTTGTGGCTTGTGTATGGCAATGTGGTCCTTGGCAAAAATATTTATTTCTCATTACTGCAATCCTGAAGTTATCCAGATTTGACCTGTCGCGCAACGATATCCATTTTGTTGCAAGTCATAGTAAGTCATATATCTAATTTTATCAGATACCTTATCTCTTACTATTCTGCATTTATCGGTCCATTGTGCCTTTCTAGTTATCTGTCTAGTTCTTTTATTATCTTTTAACTTTTTTCGTTCTTCGCCATTATGAGTAAAAGGTCTATAAGTAATTATAAACTTTGTACCAACATTTAACGTATCATCTATTTTCATTTTATTATCCTTTCTATGTTATGTATGGGATTTTATATTAAATCCCATACATTGTCAACCTTTAATTTACACTATTTTGTTTTTCATATTCCTTTCTAATAGCGATTTTTTGCTCTCTTGTTATATGAGTATTTTTCATACCTTTAATCATACTCGCAAGATTTTGTGGATTGTAGATTGTCAAGCCAGTAGAATTACATCTAACAAGTTCAGCCTCATCAATAGTGATGTCTAGTTCTTTCATCAACTCAACACCCTCGCTTAAATATCTATAAGCTTTCAATCCTGTTTTCATAGCTTGTTTTTGTTTCTCAATGCTATCAATCCATTTTTGATGACAAGTGATGACATTTGCTTTTGCTTGTTTCAACATTTGGAACACTTTAAATTCCTCTCTAGTACAAGCAATAGTTCTTGAACGACAATGGCTAGTTCCAATAATATCTAAATACCATTGACTATCAAAATTTTTAGTCATTCCAACTGTATTATCATCACCAGAATAAGAATAACCAGAATATCCTAAAGCCTTGTCATTTGCGTCAATGTGTTTAGTTTTATGTGGGTTATCATCTTTACCATTTTGTTGTGCAAGTATATCTGGGTTGCAATCTTTTGCTTTCAGTTCTTCTCTTTTATAAGCATAAGCAAATTGCTTTCCACTTTCACCACGACCATAAGCGCTATCACTTAAATCACCATACAAACCAAAATCAAAATGTTCGGACACTTCTTTGTCCTCATCTTGTTCAGGGTTTTCTTTTGCATAAGAGAAATAAAAGCATTTATCTTTTGCAACAACGTCAAGAGGGTCGCCATATTTTTTCTTTAGAGTTCTACAAGTTAAAACATCTTCACTTGGATATGCTCTATTAACTACAAGTTTTGCAAGTTCAAAAGCTTTTGGATAAGCATAATCTACATTTTCTCTTGCCTGATTAAATGCCTCTCTTTCTTGCGTGTTTTCTTCTTCTGCACTTTCAATATACCTATTTAAAATCTTATTTCTAAATTCGGTATTCATTCGTATTTTACTCATTTTATATCCTTTCTATTAGAGTTATACATTTCCCATAAACTACCACAATAAAAATAACTTGTCAAATAAAAAGATTAATTTTTTTAGGGGAGGGTGGGCCCGGAGGTCGCAAGCATATTGTCGCGTGTCCCATATTTTCCTTGACACAAGATATGGGGTGCGACACTTTGGCACTTGTTAAGTGTGGGAATTTCTGTTAGTCTGATTAAATAACAAAGAAAGGATAATAAAATGTTGTACCTAGTAATAAGACAAAGAAAAACAGAATATTCAGAAGATTATTCTGTGGAAAAATGGTCAAGAACAATTAAAGAGGCAAATCAATACTTGTCAGCTTTAAGTCTATTAGAAGATAACGAAGATGTTATGTTCTTTATTGTTCCAGCTAAAGAAAATCCAGCTTTGATTTTAACAGAAGAAGTTAAAAAAGAAAATGGGGCTTCAGAAGAAATATTCTTTTAATGAGCCATTTAGCAAATGATAATTTAAAAGAACAAACCTATGAAATGTTCATAGATGAACTTTATCAAAAATATTACACTGGTTTAGATTATGTCGGTGATCCGGCATTTTCTAAATCGGATAGTGAGATCGAAGAGGAGGCAAAAAAACTTACTGAAGAATTTATAACTAGAAATAGTTAATAAATAGGGACAACTTCTGGTTGTAGCACATCACACCGCTATCCGTAGCCGTCTTTGTGTTATGAACCAGAACTGATCCCAGATCCAATTGCTCAAATGAAATAATGAGCAACAAAATCGCGCGAAGAGTGGTTGGATCTGGGATCAGACCAAAGCCGGTGCGCGTATGTCGCGAAACGACGTTAAATATCGGGTTGCCGGCCTGATCCCTGATCCTAATTAGAATCCCACGCTAGCTAGTAGAGGGCAAATTAGGATCTGGGATCAGTAACAACACTGGGGAGCCCCAGCGTGGAGTAGTTGCTGATCATTATCCAATCTAACCGATGCGCGAGCGCAAGCTCGCGAAGCGGGGGGAGGGTGGGCCCACAGGCCACAAGCTAAAAAAAATTAAACAGTTGACAAGCGAGCAAGCGGGCTGTAGTATGGGAATTTATGTTAATAAAAGAAGCGGATAAAATAATAATATCCTTGAGCAAGCCAGACAAAATGCCTGGCTATGCTTACGGGCTGCCGGCGTGGGAATGCAAGACTGGCCAGAAGCTGGTGAAGGTTCCGGGCTCGGTGTGCTCAGGCTGCTATGCATTAAAAGGCAACTACACAAGATTCCCCGCGATTCGCGAATCGCAATATAAAAGATTAAAAGCGCTCAGACATCCGCTCTGGGTTAAAGCGATGGCTCTTAAAATTAATTCTAAAAAGGTGAAATTTTTTAGATGGCACGATGCAGGAGACGTCCAGGACTTAAAACACCTGGCCAAAATTTTTGAAGTTTGCAGGAGGACGCCGGACATTAAGCACTGGATGCCGACGCGCGAAGCGTGGACTAAGCCATACATTGGCCGCGCGCCGTCTAATCTTGTTATAAGATTTTCAGGGACAATGATTGACCAGCCGGCCGTGAAGAGCTGGCCCAATACCTCCACCGTGGTGACGGATGGAAGCAGAACCTGCAACGCGCCGGACAACGCCGGCAAGTGCGGCAGCTGTCGAATGTGCTGGAATAAAGAAATTAAAAATATATCATACGGAAAACATTAATGACATATCACAGCCCCAAGTACTACGCAGAGTTACGAAAGATCCGCAAGCAAGAAGCGGACAAGCGAGCAAGCGAGCAAGCAAGGGAACAAGCTAGGAATCAAGCGGTTCGCAAGCCAACAAGCGCTGAATGTGATCCCAATCATTCGAAGCGAGAGGCTGGGTAGACTTATAGTCTGCAAGCAGTTCGGGGAGCGAGCTGCTTCCGTATAAATTTACACGGCCAGGAGAGCCCTCCTGGGCTAAGATATACGTACGCTTTTGTCTGGTTAAGTGGAACAATTTTTGATGTGGACTAAAGTGTAATTTTTTTCCATAAATTATTTTAAGCTCTACCATAAAATATCCACAGTTTTCGTGATATCCCAACAGATCTGGCACACCATAGGATGACCAAGACTCCAGTCTAGTCCACTGAATTAGGGGTGTTTTTCTCTTAACTAATTGCCAAAATTTACTCTCTGCCTTCACCGGCTACCTTTATATTTCCGTATATTTTTAACGTACGAGATTTGACTTTTAGCGTACATAATTATATAAGTCAAATATGACTGAAGAGCCAAGAAAAAAGCTAGGAAGACCACCAACTTTAACTCAAAGACAAATGAAATTTGCTGAGTTATTAGTATTTAAGAGGGGACAAATGACCCCAACTGAATGTGCATTTGAAGCTGGGTACAAAAATAGATCTAGACAAAATGCAGGAGATTTAAGGAACGCAACTAAATTTCCTTTAGTAGCTACTTACATTAAAGAGCTAGAAGCAGAGGCTAGAGAGAAATATGGAATTGATTTTGGTAAACACATAGAACAACTAGGAAAAATTAGAAACAAAGCCTTCAAAGATAAAAGTACTTTATCAAGTGCAGTTACTTCGGAAGTGGCGAGAGGAAAAGCAGCTGGGCTTTATATTGATAGAAGACAAACAACAAATATTAATGTTGAACTCGACAAAATGTCTTACGAAGACTTAATAAAAAAGATGTCTGATTTTGTTGATGGGAAGAAAGAAAAAAATGTTACCCCTGGCGAAGCAACACTAGACCAATAAGAATCAGAATCAAAGTCACACCCTGATAACGGTTTGACCAAGTAATAAATTTACTCCACATTTTTAAGGGAAACTTTTTTACTAGCGCCCATTTGTTTATAACGATTGGTTTCATTTTTACTCCTAACAATACCATACGGATTAGGTCCACGTACTGGTGGTATTTCTTTCCATTTTACGTTAGGCATATTCTTAGTCAAGGTTTTATTTTTTATTTTTTCGTGCATCTAAATCTTCTTGGTGGTTTGTCTTGGTCACAATTATATTCAAACTAAAGGATCTTCTCTCTCCTTTAGGGTCGGGATATTGATATTTACTTTTAAAAGGATAGACTCGGTGATCTAAAAAATGTGGAAACATAAAAAATTTTCCAACTTCTGGTTTGTATTTTAAAATATTAGGACAGTTAAAACCAGCAACTCCATAACTAAACTCAATGGCACCCGCCGAAGGATTATGATCTTTCTGCTCTTCAGCCCAATGTTCTTCTATATCTTCAGGCAATTTTAAATAACCTACGCAAGATATATTACAATTAGTATGATGATGTGTTGGATTAAAATCATTAGTATATTGTCTAACATACCATCCACTTTGAAAAGCAATTTGATGGTCCTTGATGGCTTTGTTAAACTGAGCTTCATCAGGGAATGCATATCTTCCTGCCATATGAACAAAAAAATTAACGTGTTTAGCTAAAATAGGATCGCTCATTAAATATTCTTCTTGAACTCTTCCTGCTAAATGAGGTGACCAATCTACTTTTTTGTGTTTGCCTGCAGCAATTTCCTCACAGTCATTATTAAGGTCAGCAATTATATGTTTGGGTAATTCTACTTGTAAAAGTGTAGGACCAAAAGGTCTTGTTATATTTATTTCATTTTTCATTTATCTTCTCCATTTTAATTATACATCCAATTGGGTAGACATTTCTATCAGAAAATAACTCATCCCCATCTTCATAAGACGCAAAGGTCCAAAGATTCTTTCTATCTTTTTTAAATACATACGCCTGAGTAATCATTGTACTCGGCATAAACTTTTCAAACTCCTCCGCTGTAGCGTGGCCTGCATCTCCAGTAATATCTTTCCAAGTAATCTTATGAAAATAATATTTCTTATTTTTAATTACAGTGTGTTTGTATTTAGACTTCTTCCTAGATTTTGGCATACTTATCTTATACTATAGGGGAGATTTTAGGCAATTTTTTTTCTTAAAAAAACTAAAAGGGGTCGCGCGGGCGAATACAGCACCAAAAACCCTACGCCAGTACTAGCTTATTTGACTATACGGTGAATGTGCCAAGCTGTTTTTTGGCTTTTGCTTAAATAAGCTAGCAATACCAACAAGTGTGCCACGGCAGAAAACAGCGTGGCACAGCTCGTGGCACACTATTATTCGCTAATACCAACACTAATAAGTCAAAATACGGTGAATGTGCCGTGTGCCAAGCAAATTTTAGTTTTTTTAAAAAAAAAAAAATTACTCCAGAATCTCCCTATACAGTGGCACAGATTAGACTTTTTTTACAAAAGTTCCGCTTTTAATGATTTTTTTAACACCAGACCCGTGAATCTCTATATCTGCAAAGGGCCTCCAGGACTGCTTCATCAGATTTAGCTCCAGTATAAGCCCAGACCATTGTTTGGGTGTAATCTTCTTACCTACTATTGTTACTTTTCTTGTCATAATCTATACATAATCTCCCTTCTAAATGATCTATTTCGTGTTGCACCACCCGTGCAGGTAAATGGTAGAAAGTTTTATATTGTTTTTTGCCGTGTCTACAAATCCAGGTAAGACCAACGTACTCAGGTCTACGAACATCAGCGAACTGATTCGGACAAGAGAGACAGCCTTCTTCTGCTGTTACTTTATTTTTAGCTCTCTTCTCAATAACAGGATTTATAAAAATTTTGGGACTATCGCGATCCGTACTGGTATCCATAACAAAGATACGTCTGGCGTAGCCAACTTGATTAGCAGCTAAACCAATACCATTATTTTTATACATAGTATCCACCATCTGATCAATAATGACTTGATCTTCAGGACTCAACGGAAGTTTAACCTCCGACGTTGGTTCTCTTAAAAATATATCTGGTTGTTTTACTATCTGCATAATTTTTATGGGGCTTCCACTCTCGCTTTCACCCCACTCCCGACGGAATTCATTAAGTTACTTTAAAAGTCCTTGATTGTTGATTGGTTCTAACTCTTTTATCTCTATCAAATTTTAATACCATTCTGGCCGGATTAGAATCTCCAATAATTACGCTTTCTTGAATTTCAATTCTTCTTAGATCTTCTAAGTGCCCGTCTTCTGTCTCTATAAACACTGGACAATCAGAAATACTCGTCCCTTTTTCTCCATTAGTGAATTTTCCCAGAATCTGTTGTAAGTCTCTTACTCTTAACATTGTCCTCCTTTGTTATTTTGTTTGCTACTGTTTTTACTAATTCATACCATTTCTTTCTCCACATCTCCTGTACATCTCCTGATGTTTTATGGTACATTTTAGCTATGTTATCCAGTCTTCTTTGATCTTGAGCTATAATACTCATCTACCCTCCTTAAAAAGTTATGTTTATATTTTTGGAACTCTTTGCCTTCAACAATAAATTCTTGATAGTAGTGGTCCTTACTACACATCATAATCACACCTTTACTTATTTTAGTTTTATAAATAAAGTTATGAGCCATTGCATAAGCTGCTAATTGAAGACAGTAATCTTCAATCCATTCTCTTTTCTTTGGCTTATTGGTTTGCTTGAAGTCTATGATGGCATCTTTTCCCCTATGAATACCAACTAAATCTGTTTGACCTGCGTATAGGCCCGGGTAATGTAAGGTACACTCAGTGCCGTAATATTCCGTAATATTACAAAGACCTTGTTCAATAATTCTAATAGCCATATTGTGGGCGTCTTTACCAACATTAGTTAAATCTATATAACCCGATTCATCAATATATTTCTCCAGAATTTTGTGCATAGCTGTGCCTCTCGCCGCAGCCTCATCCACGATCCGCGTTGCTTCAATCTCTCCCTTCGCTTCGCGCCACTTTCTCAGCCCTTCAGTCTTCTCGGCAGGTTCAGTCGCGGCTAAAATAGTTGTAACACTTGGTAACTTTTCGTCACTAATCACATAATGCCGAAGACCGTCTATCGCTTCGCGCACCGTTTTTGGGTAAATATAACTATTATTTCTTCTCATATTTCCCTTTAAATAAATCAGCTAACTCTCTTTTATGAACCAAGTTATCATACTCTCGGTCATCTTTCGCTCGCGCGAGGTCCGCTTTAAGTTTCTTCTCGTCTCTTTGATATTTATCATTAATCTCGAGAGCGATAGATAGTGACTTGTCTAATTCAGTTACTCTTACTTGTAACTTACCATTTAATTCCTGGTGATTTTTATTTTGCTGTTTTAATTCCTTAAACTCGGGAGAATTTTGACCAATTCCTTTAATGATGGTGTTTTCTCCTTCAGCTTCTTGTCTTTTCTTTTTTTCATCTCTCCACATCTCCAATAATTTATTATAGTTTGTGTCCTCATTGGAAGGTAGCCCGGTAATTGGATCGTATTTAACTCCCATCTTTTTCCTTTCGTTCGTTAGTTTGTCGTTGTGATTCTTTGTAAGATTCTTCTAGTTCTTGTTTTTCGCGTTCAGCCTCCTCATAAAAATCTTTAGAGATAAAACTTTCTTCAACATTAATAACGCTTCCCTCGAGATTTTTTTTAAAAATTTTATCCCAATTTTTTCTATAGGTATCGTTCGAAACCCTTGATTTTCCATCAAATTTTGCCCCTAAAGGTCTTAATTTACTTTTCAATTTTTACCTCTAAAATTTTTTTAGCTAATGAAGTAAAAGGATTAAAATCTATATCATTATGAGCGCAGTGGCTTAAGAGTAAAAACAAAATTATTATTATTATTTTCATTTATCTTTCTTTCCTTTACTTATTAATCCATCCCCGTAGCGTCCTTTATAACCATAAGAGCCGTGATGAATCATAGTTGATTCGATGTTAGCATATAATTTAAATCCATTCTCACTCGCTAGATTACAAAAAGCAATGTCATCCCCGGTCCACTTTCCTTTGTGAAAGGTACAATCCCAGAAAGAAAAAATTTTTAAACCTTCGGGAAATAAGTCTTGATGTTGGTGCGCATCAATCTCTAAATCCGGTCTGTTCTTTTGTAAAGTTTCAAAGACTCTTCGATGAATAAGCATCATCCCCCCTGGACCTTTGGTAATCTCAACCAATCCACCAGGTAAGACTTTTACGTTATTATTATCAGGAACGGTTGTGGTATATCTAACCTTCTCCATCTTTACTCGATAAGGAGTACAGACTATATCTTTTTGAGCAACCACCATTCGTAGCGCACATTCTGGCTCAAACTCTACGTCGGAGTCAATGAATAATAAATAATCTTTGTCCGTTTGCATAAATCTGGCGGTTAAAATATTTCGCGCATAAGAAACGTAAGGAGATTTTAAAGTATTCATATCTATCTTAATGCCGGCCTTAGTTAAATCAGCAATTAACTTACACATTGAAGTCATTGTTTGAATCTTTACCGAGTCATAACAAGGCATCGCTATATAAAGACTAGGTTTTTTTATTTCTTCACTCATATTTTATAAAAAGTATAGGTTAAAGTTAGTTCTTCTCCTGTTTTAATATCATCCAGAGTAAAAAGTCTCCATATTTTGTAATCTGTTTTTAATAATAGATCCTCTGCGTTAGTAATTCGCGCCATACTCTTAGTACAATTAGGCTCATCTGAATGATTAATGAATCCTCCAAGTGGAGTTCTAAATAATTCTTTTCCTATCTGTATGTGCGAGATACCCAAGTTTTGACCTCTGTTAATTTTTTCTTTAGCAAAGAGTCCAATGTCGTGGATTTTAGAAAACCCAAGTCGAAGTTCTTTAGGTAAGGGTCTATATCTTTCTATCATATTCTTTTACCATTTTGAATACTGTGCATTACGTATCTACCTTTTTTATTAGTATAATATAAAGCTCCATTAAATTTAGGTTGGGTCTGAAGAATAGATTTTAACATTTTCTTATAAGACATATTCTCTGCTTCAGTTTTTTCTCCATTATCTCCATTTAATATTTCAAATTTATATTTCATATTAACTTGACTGCGTCTTTTAATTTTAAATCTCCAATCATCTTCGATATAAATTCTCCACTACCAAAGTAAGTTGTGTCTGGTAACATCTTTTCGTACCAAATAGGTTCTGCCACTTTATTTAAGTTCCAGGCGTAATAAGAATTATCCCTAAATCGACACACATATCCAGGGATTTTATTTAAAATTTGAGCCTGATTAACTAAAAAATTATATTTCTTTTTTTCAATTAAAGAGCCATCAAAGTCTGTTGGATTATATCGTTCTCGGTTTTTTAATTCTTGTAGGTAAGTTTTATTCTCTATGTCCATCGAGCTATACTCTTCGTGAATCTTACGACAAGGATCCCCTGGAAAAATTTTAGTGTTTAATTCATTAATCATTTCTTGTTGTCGTTCTCTCCACTTCATTCCAGTACCCATCTAGTTCTTAAGTCTCTTTCTACAGCCAAGTCCACTATATTATCATCCAAACCCTGTATGTCGGGTTCGTAGTGATCAATAACCTGTTCTATTTTGTGTAATTTTGTTTGAGCATAAGGCCACAACTCTTTGCAGACTTTTAATGCGTCTCGGTGAGATGCTCGCCAACGCCATTGTGGTTTATATCCTTTTTTAACTTTTCTAGGTCTCAAAGCCCCAACACCGGTTGTTTCCCATACCCATTCCAATACTTCTTTATCCGTCATAGCTATTTCTAGTCTAATAACCCAAACATTATGAACGGGTTTACCAGGTCGCTTATGCTTTTTCTGTTTCATTTTTTTAAAATAAACCGAGCCTTCTCCATCAAATAGTCCAGCTAAATAGGCAGCGTCACTATCTTTCATCTTCGTAAATGATCCTTTCTTTGCCATCATAATCCATATAGTAACCGGATATTTTTTTCTTTCTATTATATTTTTTTTTAGATTCAACGCGTCTTTGCTTGTATTTAGGAGTTCTAAGCAATTTGGCTACAAAGTTTTTAATCATTGTAGCCTCGCTGTTGCAGCCATTCCATTTAATTCTTCAAGGGTTGGTTCTTCCATTGTAACTTCCCCTTGAGATTTACATTTACCACATTGAACGACCATATCATAAATTTTGATATAGCCATTACCTTTACACTTGTCACAAATATATTTGTGACTAGCTTTTTTTTGTTTCTTTTCCATTTGCTTTTGCACCTTTATTATCTTTAAAAAATCTAATTAAACGTCCGATCATTTTAGAGCGCGTTCTATTAGTTTTAGTGGCTAAAAAGCTTAGATCTTGCCAGTCCTTAATAGGTACTGACAAAGATTTATATTTAGCAGGGTCTGCCATTTTGTTCCTTTCTGATTATTATTTTTCTTCTCATATATGGGAATTTACAATAAAAAAACAATACTTGCAAGGATTATTTTTTTATTATATTATTAGGACCTCTTCTCACACCTTTTGTTTGTTCGTCCCTTTCTTGGGACGGACAGACAGATACACGTCTAGGTTGAAATCTTAGGTTTTTCTTTAGGGACAATGATGGCTTTTTCTAGGCAATCAAATTTAATGTAGAGCTTATGTTTATTCACTTCTGCTTGTCCTATTTCTTTCATTTTTCTAGCAGATTCTTCATAGCCTACAACCATACATTTATAAGCGTCGTCAAATCGGTGGGGAAATTCATAAGCAGGTAGACACGTCTTATGCACTGTTGAACATAAAAATAATACTAAAATAAATTCTGTCATTATCGTCCTTGGCGATTATATTTCTTGTGTTGTCGTTTCTCAGATTTATTTTTTCGCTTTTTGTGTACCCTGATTCTTTTTTTAGGCTTTTCTCTGAGAACAAAATTTTTAAAGTTTATTCTTGCCATCTGGGTCCTTCCACTCTCTCACGAATGGTTTAGTACCTGGGGGTCCTTGAAGGGCTGGCAAATAACTTATCTTACCATTTACGTACTGGTGCAAATCAGCACCACACGTTAAACATCTATAATATTCTTTAGTTAGTCCAACTAAAATACTTAACTGATTACAAGTTGGACATTTTCCATTTACAATCTCGGCTGTAATTTTCATATTTTTATTATAATGGTTCCTTAGTTTTTTTGCAAATTTATTGCTGAAGGACCTTTTGTGCCTTCTTCAACATCAAAGGTTATTGCATCACCTTCGCGTAACTCTACGTTAGCTGCTTGTGCTGCTGAATTATGTACAAAAACATCTTTTTCATTGTCTTCACGTGCTATAAAACCATAACCTTTAGTTGAATTAAACCATTTAACTTTTCCGTTTATACTCATATTATCTCCTTTCTTGTCACTTAATCTTTATTATTTATTTGTGTAACCTGATGAATCATACTTATCTTTAACAATTTTAACTATTCTAAATCTTGGTGGATCACTTGTTTCGTCCTGCTCGATGATAGCATCTACCTCACCGCACTGCATACGAATATTTTCGGGATTTACTGAACGCTCGACCTGCCTCTTCGCTTTTAGACAGGAGCTCATCTTCTGATCCTGAATGTATGTGTGCTCGATCAATCCTTGTTGGTAAAACATACAAAGTACGATCACACCGCTAATGACTGTTTCCATTACCAAACTCCCTTTGTTTATCTTTTAATTTTTCCACATCTGATTGTAACTTCTCAACGGCTTTAGTTAAAGCGTTAATATTAACTTCATTGTGTAACATACCATCTACTCTAGTTTGAATCTTGTCCATTTGTTTATATAATTCCTCGATTAACATAAATTGTTCGGAATCGGCCGGAAGACTCCCTAAAAGACCCCGGGGCCATTTGATTCTGAACTCAGAATTCATTTCGAGATCCTTCTCCATAATTTGTAGTTTAGTTGCGTGTGTATTTAATTTTTCTTGTATGCCGAAAAAAGCCCACGTCCCGATCGCGACCAGCGCGATGAGACTAGCTACGGTCTTCATAGGCATTTGAACTTTTGCTTCGTCTGATATTGATAGTGGTTGTTTAGACATTTAATCCCTTTGGAAAATAAGGTGTATAACCTTTGTGTTTAGCTTCTTCATCATCTTCACCTAATAAACCTCTTACTTCAGGAACATAGTGCATAAGTAATCTTTCCACACCTTCGTGAAGAGTTTTCTTACTCATAGCACAACCTGAACAGGCTCCAGCCATTTGGAGTCTTACAATGCCTTGATCGTAGGAAAGAAAATTAATCTCTCCTCCGTGCGTTGCAACATTGTCTTTTACTTTAGTTTCTAATGTAGCTTTGATATCTTTAATGATGTCTTCTGTGCTTCTTGCTTTTCCTAGTTCCATTTAATCTTTATGTTTTGTACTTCCCCAAATGATCTTATACTTTAATTTTCCGCCGTCGTCACCTGTTGTATGATCTGTGGGTTCTGTTAGTTCTAATGAGTGTCTAGCCCCATTTTCACATCCAGCTAAAAGTACCAGAGCCAAGACTAGGCCAATTATTAAAGATTGAATCAGATGTTCAGTTAGATTTTTTCTTTTTTTTCTTCTTCTTTTTAAGACCCTTATCAATTTTTTCCTCCAGTTGTGATACTTTTTCTTTGATAAGCACCATATCTTGGGAGAGGCTGAAGGTACGTGAAAGTGTCCACCCGCCGAGAGCAATGAGAATAGCAAGAAGTGCGGTGATGATTTTGTCATTCATTATTGGCAACTTTCACATTCACCGGTATCATCAACCACCACGCCACCACCTTCATACGTAGAGTCTTCTTCTCTACCATTACACTCACAGTTGGTGCATTCATTTTCACTTTCGGCGTTTGTGCAGTGACACATTTTATTACATTTTTTACAATAACGTTCAGTCATCTTTTTTTCCCTTAGGCAGTCCACTTGCTAACCAGTCAACAGTTTTTTTAAACGGCCAACAAAGAACTTTACAGATATATTTTATGATTTTTTTCATAGGGCATAAATTAGAATAGTATTATTCCTACGATTAATCCGATAGCAGCACCAATAAGGTAATGATTATAATTTAACCATACTTTATCGCACCATAGTTTTATTTTATCCATCTTAACTCCTATTTTATTTGGCCCCAACTGGGACCTGATTCATAATCTACTTTGTTTGGCACCTGCAATTCAACTGCTGATTCCATAATTTCAATTATTTCCTCTGCCTTTTTATCAGATTCAACAGAAATATCTACCTCATCGTGAATCTGAATGTGCGGTATTATACCATTTTCATACAAAGCTACCATACTTTTTTTAGTCATATCTGCAGCAGATCCCTGTATTAACTTGTTTAGTGCTTTGTACGTAAATGCACGTTTCAAAGGCTCATCATACTCTTTTCGCGCTTCTTCTAAGGGTAAAGGTTTATAAACTCCAAACTGTACGGGTTGCCATAGATCAAAATGACAGGCTCTTCCAAGTAAGGTTCTAATCTTTCCACGATCATTTGCTTTACGAGACACATTGTCCATCAATTGTTTAACAAACGGTGCTTTAGTATGGTATTGCCTAATTAATTTTTCAGCTGAGTCCTTCATCAATCCTAGTTCAGCCATCAATTTATTTTTTCCCATTCCATACATAAGACCTAAATTAATCGTCTTAGCCTGCTTTCTTTTTATGCCCGCCATATCTGCTACGACCTGGTGGAAATCAGCGTCTCCGGCTTTGTATGCCTCAACAATTTCATCCACACCAGCTAAATTCTGCAGTTTTGCGTAATGTACCAAAATTCTTGGTTCCTGTTGAGAGTAGTCAAATGACCCCCAACTATGTTTTTCTTCAGGAATAAAAATAGATCGAATCATTGGTCCAAGTTCTGGATGTCTTGCGGGAATCTGTTGCAGATTTGGATTACTCATTGAGAATCTTCCGGTAACTGTTCCGCCTGCATCAGATCGAATTTGATTTATATCTGCGTGTATTCTTCCATTGACTGCGTGTTTAGTTATTGAATCAATGAATGTACTATGCGCTTTATTTAATTCTCTTGCTTCAGCAATTGCTTGCGGTAGTTCGTGTGGATGATTCTGTAAAAAGTTTTTTGTAAAACTAGGTTCTTTACTTTTTGCAGTCCTATCATATGGAAGTTTTAATTTATCAAATGCTTTGGCAATTGATCTGGCCGCCATAATTTCTACATTAACACCCGTTAAGTCTTTAATTTTCTTAATTAATTTTTCTTCTTTATTAATTAAAAACTTTTTAGTTTCATCTGCTTTTTGAAGGTTTACTCTTACTCCTTTAAATCTCATATCAACTAGACAAGGAAATAATTTTGTCTCCAGAGTAAATACATCCCAAAGTTCTTGTGCATATAATTCATTCTCTAGTCGTTGCCAAAGTTTTAATGTAGACTCCGCATCACGCTCCGCGTACTGTCCAACAAAAAGCGCGGGCAATCTCCACATATCTTTTTTAGGATTCAATCCATATTCTTTTGCGGCAGCGTGTAATATTTTTTCATCTTTACCTACACCTGTGTAATGTTTAGCGAGTATATCTAATCTATAAGATAATCTGTTTTCATCTATTAAAGATGCAGCAATCATTGTATCTACAATTTTGCCTTTGATTTTTAGACCTGCGGCTCTTAACCAACAGATATCATACATCGCATTGTGAAATATAAAGGTAGTTTCAGTTTGATTAAACAGGTCTTGAAGCCAGGAAAATACGAGTTTTTTGTCCATATTTCCACCTGACTCGTGCTGTATAGGGAAATAGCCTGACCAGCCCTCTACGGCCACCGCAACGCCAGCAATGTGGCCTTTTCCAGTGACGTTCCCCGATCCGAGCTCAATTAAATGCGGATCATTGGTCTCTAAATCAATGGCAATTTGTTTAGCACCGCGTAAATCTTTTAATTCTTCAGGCATTACCCACTCAGTTTCTGGAGTGAATAAAGGTATTTGCGTGCTTCTCACTTATAATCCCTTTCAATTATCATCTCAATAAAGTGAATTGCTTTAAGCAAATCTTGTTTTTTTCCTTTATCGCGATGACGAATTATATATTTTATAACGCATCCTTCTGGATAAAGCAACTCGTTCTCAATCACAAATTTACTTGGCTGAATTTTATATTTTTGATAATGGGATCCTCCGATTTGTTTAGCGTAAGCGTGTAATTCTCCCAAAGTTACTTTGTCACTTATTACACCTTTCTTTTTTAACTTTTGATATAATTTTTTCATAATATATAAGCTCGATTAAAATCTCGTGGATCTAAGACGTGTAATTCACGCTTCGCTCTCGTCGCTCCAGTATAAAATAATCTATGTAATTCATCTGGATCATAACTAAATGTTTCGAGTGCCGCGTTTGTGATGTCTTGCATCAATAAAACTTTATCAGCTTCTCCTCCTTTTGCTCCGTGTATGGTTGACATTATTATACGAGGATTTTTATTTATAGCTTCACCATTCGCCCTCATATTACGAATGTAATTCTCTGTTAAAGAATCCAGTCCTTCAAACGAATCATACCAAACTTGATCGGTTATTAATCCGTGCTTCTCCTTACATTCTTTTAGACTATATTTATCTTCTGAATGTAAAGTCTTTCCTTTTCTAAATCCTTCTAAGACACTTGCTCCAAGATATTCATAAACATTTTTTATTTCTAAATGATTTAACAGTCCACCTTTACGCCAGGCTTCCCAATTGTTTAAAGCTAATAAAAGTTTTAAAGGAATAGAGTTTCTACCTTTGTATTGAAAATACCAACCTTGTAGTTCACATAAATCTTTAGCGTCATCTAAAAAATAGTTTGCTGAAGATAGCACTAACCAGTTTCCCTCACTCATATCTACCTGGGTAATATCAGAATAACGTTTTAATATACCTATCTCATCCCTGGGTTTATATGTTTTCTCAAATCTATTTTGTACTTTACCTATTATTTTTTGAGACAAGTCGTGAATAGGTCCTCCAGGTATCCGGTAAGATTGATCTAAAGTTTTAATATCATCAACCTCTTCTTTAAGTGCGATGAAGTGATCCACATCTGCACCGGCCCATTTAAATATTGCTTGATCATCATCACCGGCTATGTAAGTTTTTTCTGCACGACTCCATATCTTTCTTACCATATCCCATTGAAGTAATGATAAGTCTTGTGCTTCATCAATAAATAAAACTTCAAATTTATTTGTAGGTTTTTCAGAATCAAATTTTGTAATAAAATCTTCTAATAAATCATTAAAGTCTTTTAAGCCTTTTTCTTTTTTAAATCTGTTAAGCTCATCTGCTAATAAAAATAAAGTATTTCTTTCTATGTCTAATATATTTTTTCTGGAATCATAATATTCTAAAAGATCCATTCGTTTAACGGCTGCTGTATTTATGATTGTGAGGTATTCATTATCAGAATTAAATGTACCATCACCTTCAGAAAATCTAGCAACCTTAATAGGGATGCCACATTTTTCTCCAAACTCTTTATAATCATCCGGGCCCATCATTTTTTCTTTTGTCATTCCTAATTGATTGAATGCATAAGAATGGAGAGTTCTAAAAAATGCTAAATCAGTTTCTCTATCTAGTCCAAACTTCTCAGAAGCTCGGTTAGCCGCTTCGTTGGCAGCTTTTTTAGTAAACGAAAAGTACCCAATTTGTTTAGGTCTTATCCCTTGTTTGATAAACTCGTCCACTAGATTTAACAACGTGGTTGTCTTTCCTGTTCCTGGTGGTCCTAATATTATTGTTTTCATATTTATTTAATTTTTTTTTAAGTTCTTTGTTATAGGCTTGCTCATCTTCTAATTTATGTTCCAGGTTGGCAATCTTAGCCTGGAGTCTTGCATACCAATTGATTCCGATGGCGTATGCCATTAAAAATCTTCTTGTTGATAAGCAACTTTCGAAGCAGATGCTTCCGTTTGTTTCATTGTTTTTATTTTAATTAATCTTGGTTGTTGTTTTTTAATTCTGACTCTTTCTTCTTCAACAAATATATCTTCACTATATCCTTCTTTAACAGTTAATCTTTTTAGTAAATTACCCGTTTTAGTTTTATCCATTTCCCAATGATTTCGTTTACAGAAATTATAAAAGTCTTCCATTCTAAAATATGTAAATTCTCTTTTTTCATCGGTGTAAGGTAGTTTATTAAAAACATCATCTAAAGTTCTTGCTGATTGTCTATTGGTTGTCCAGTCCTGCAAGAGTCCTGTTATTTCATTCATTGGATTTAAAGATTCTAAAGGTTCTACTTCTTGTAAATCCCTCATCATTGGTTTTAAAAAATGTTGTTTCCAATCTTTTGGTTTAGGAATGGGTACAATTAAATTAGCTTGATCCAAACACGCTAATGCAAATAAATTAGGACTATAAATTTGTTCTGATTTTAATTCTATTCTTGTTTCTCCTACATCTAAAAACCATTGTGGAGGATTAGAAGTATACTTAGTTAAACTTCCAAGAACTGGCATCTCTTCTTCTCCATAACCTACACCAAATCTTTTTGTTCTGCATAAACCTGCCTGACAGACTGCATTGATTGGAGCATCTTTACATCTATACTTGTCATAACCTTTTCTATTTACTGATTTAATTAATTGTTGAACCTCATTATTACTTAATGGTGGTTCCATATATTTCATATTTGCTTTTACTATTTCGTCTTCCCAAGAATCTGGTTGTGATTGTTTGTAATATACAGCAATATTGAATAATGCATTATTCCTAGAGCCCTCCCCAAAACCTATAGTAGCTAGTTTATTTAAACAAGGAGGACCTCCAGAAAATGCTTCTTCTATTTTTTTCTCTTCGATTTCAATTTTCTCCACCTCTTCCCTTCGGCAAGCCAGAAGATCATAGAGCTTATAAAATTCCTCAAGTGTACAACCGGCGCCAGTATCGTTGATAGCATAACGTAGTCCTTTCATTTCATTAAAGTAGGGTAAATTTAAAAAATTCCCAGTGTCCCCACGATCCACAAGAATTTCTGTTTGTTTTGGAAAAATTTCTGAGCCTTCATAACCAAGTATGATGGACATTTGTTTTAATTTTGATTGCATCAAAGATGCTGGAATATTTTCTTTGGTAAATAAAAAGACGTGTGCTCCGCCAGATTTAGATCGGCAGACTATTAATGGGAGATTAAGTTTTCGAATACTTTTAACGAGGCTAAGATGGTCAAAGTTATATTCATCAATATCAATACAACCCCAACGACAACTATTGTCCTTAGTAATAGGGATGATACCAAGTGCTGGACCTTTGCCTTCGAGATGGTTGCTCCATAAGTCGTCGGTAATGCTACCGCGGACAATAAAAGCCTTACCTTTTTGTTTTCCGTTCTCTCCTCGCTCCCCGGGTTGGTATTGTCCATAAGCGATTTCTAATCCTAAAAATATTGATTTAAATTTATCCATTATCATTTCTCAGTTCTTTGTAAAGGGGGAAGTTGCCTTCCCCCAATATTTGTTTAGTAAGGAGTTGAATCCTTAACTTTCTCTTCTGCATCAGCTTTTGTTTGAACGGTCCCTTTAGAAACATTTCCGGAAAAGTCTTTTGCACTTAAGTACAAAGTCTTATCCGCCTGTCCTAAAATTCTGTCCTGCGTTACAACCCACCCATACCAAGAACCTTTGTCGTTCTTTTGTAGGGTAGATGCTAGATTATAAACAACTCCGTGCATAGGAGGAATTGCAAATCCACCTTTGCCATCAGCTATTTGTATGGTTTTCATCATAGAATTCCATTTTTTACTGACATTTAATTGAGTTGATTTCATTGTGA
>VTLG01016216.1_pt1 | contig 50689 bp, 81 predicted proteins | sample 4694571 | NCBI WGS metagenome assembly VTLG01 (sample SAMN12604809, study PRJNA352737) | marine metagenome | biome: ENVO:00000447; feature: ENVO:00000209|ENVO:00000569|ENVO:01000036; material: ENVO:00002151; isolation source: viral sequences binned using virsorter ... | reverse complement strand
ATGAAATGACATCAATATATAACAATTAAGTTAAGATTAATGCGTATTATACTGTTTATGTGTATGTTATGATACGTGTGTATGTATAGTAATATGATACGTGTGTATGATTCAAACACGCACACGCCCACGCACACACACGCCAAATGAATATATTATATTGTATATGTATATGAATATGAATCAGTGGTCGGCTAGGCACAATCTATATAGATTTTTGCCGATCTATATAGGTCAGGCGTGGAACTATAGCCCCAACGCTTTTATAAAACCATGCCGTAGCCTAGCCATGTCCGAAAACGACAGCAAGGAATCTCATAAAAGAGATTCAATAAAGAATGTTAGACATGACATGGATGAAAGATTTGAATCTTTCAAAGAAGAATTACTAGAAGCAGTTGCAACTAGAATTCAAGATGTTATGTCTAATAAGACAGATACTACAACAGTATCAACTCCTAGTAATGAAGTATCATCTTCAACTAGTAAAATAATTGAAGCGACTGACGTTGAGGTAATGGAATTCCATCCTAAATGTGTAGTAGCAAGACCATCAGATAGAGCAATCTATAATGAGACAGGTAAACGTGAGCCTGACATGAATAAAATCATGGTCAAGTTTGGACAGAAAGTTCCAAGAGGCTCAGCAGTAGAGAAATGGTTAATGAATATTGCTTCATTAACAGGTGGTAGATATCATACAATGGCAAAGATGATGTTTGAAGGTGAATCATTCACTAGAAAATGCCCAGCAATATCATATAAACAAGCCGAACTACCAGAGAATCTCGAAGCATTGTTAACAGCAAATGCAATACAGATTCAAGGTGAAGCATAATTAATATGCTTTCCCTTTCTTTTTCTTTCATACCTAGACAGGCACGACAACAAATCCACCTCTTTATAAATACTTGTTGTCGTTCTTGGGGTAATATGCCTGAAGAAGACATAGATATAATAGAACCCCCAATGTTTCAACGATATTTAGCTATGGTTCTACAAGATGTAGCCGTTGTTAAGGGTGTTCAGAATGATATACATACGCTTAGTAATATGTATAAGTTAATGCAAAAGACTTGTCCAATGCTTGTGTTAACAGGAGAATTGTGTGATGATTGTAGATCATTCATGCAAGAGAAAGTCATTCAATTACGAATGGATAGGAGAGTAGATGTCTCTTAATTACACCGACCTCGATTTATATAATAAATTGATGTCAGGAAACAAACAAAATCTCTCGTCTTTCATTAAAGATGAGATGTATATGTCTAGCTTGTCTAAGACAAAGCGTAAGAATATGCAGAAGAAACGCAACCAAGATATAACGAAGGCATTAATGAAGCCACAATCTGCTTGGAATATGGTTCAAAAGATAGTTAACACACTAAATAGTGTGCCACTTGAGAAGCATAAAACATACAAAACTTGGTTAGCAAAACAAATGCGTGAGAATAATCCACACGCAGTACGTGAGTTAAAAGATGGTGGTGTTAAGGTATCGTCAAGAGGTAGTAATGCCTTTGCTTTACTAGACTTCTATCTTTATGGCTACAAAATTGCAGATTAATATCTGCTTCCCTTAGTTTTTATTGATACACACGCAAGTGATAGATGTTATTGTTGATTCACTCTAGGAATCTGTGTTTCAAGTGTGAATAGTAGCCACGCAAGTGAGTGAACACGCACTCTAATGTAAATAAATGTGATGTTTATATTACATTCAACAATCTTAATGCACTTAGATGACGAGAAGATAACACTTAACTCTTGACATGTTAAGGATTCTATTTACTGCGTGGTCAAGTTTTAAATACTATGGCACTCGAATTTGAACAGAGTTGTGAGGTTGAATGTCCTCACTGCTCTAAAGTATTTACAACAGAGGTATCAGTTTCTTATGAACCTGACTACTAATGGTGTAGTTTATAGTCAAGGTGTAATTTATTCCTTAAACTATGAACAAGTATGTCGTAAGATGAGAGAGGTGTACAATTAATGTTAACAGCAGAACAAATTGTAAATCTTTATAAACAATATGAAACTATGTATGATAGTACGTGGTTGATTGAACATGAAGATAGTAAGTTAATGCCTTTCGTTAGTGAACGTCTTGACATGTTAGTCCAACAACTATCAAGCATTAGAGTTGCACACAATTCATTCATTGAACGTAGTGAAGCACTCTTAGAACCTGAACTATTCTTTGCTAACAAACTTGCAGGTAATCCTGTTGGTTGTGAGTGTGAAGCGTGTGAATTGGCAGGTGATTTAATACCTTTCGAACAAGGTAGAGACTACACAATAGGAATGATTAACATTGGATGAACTTACTGAATCAGAACTAGAAGAGTTTACTAAAACTACTAATCCTGATGATCAAACGTTTCATTGGTATCAACCAAAAATGCGTGAGACTATAATAAATGGTATCATTGGAGCAAAAGATTTAATAATAAAATGTAATCTTTGTGGTCAAGAGTTTGATGTTGGTGATGATGAACACATTTTTAGAACAAGAATGATAAGACACCGTGAACATCATAATCCTGAAGGACAAACTGCTTCGTCTAATATTATACGTGGTCATTGTAAGTTCTTACTTATTGAAGGGGGAGAATACTATGGTTATGTATAGAAGTGATAACTTTCAGGTTGATGTTAAAAAAATAAGACAAGCAAGAACTTGTTGGAAATGTTCTAGGCAAGTTCGTTCAGGTGAGATATATATATATTATAGATTACTAGAAAGAAATTATGCCAATGGTTTTTGGAACAATGGTTGTGAAGCATGTTTTAATGCTTGGGTTAAAGATGTTAGTAAGATAATGATAGACGTAGCAACATCAATCAAGATAAGTAATGGAAACACTAGTAATGTAGTTAATGATTTGTATGAGATTAATGGTGGCAATAGTTTCCCAGCAAAATCTGAAAGAGATCAACACTTTAATAATAAAGATAGATTAGATACATTAAAAGAACTGTTAGACAATAATTCATAACAAACTTGGAGGTGATGTACATGAATATATTTGTATTGGATAATGATCCAAAGAAATGTGCTGAAGCACATTGTAATAAGCACGTAGTTAAAATGATACTAGAACATGCACAGTTAATGTGTACTGCACATCATTTAAGGAAAAATACTACTGTTAAGTATGAGATACCATACAAACAAACACACATTAATCATCCGTGTGCAGTATGGGTAAGAGAAAGTCTAGGTAATTATAGATGGTTGTATGTAATGACACACTATCTTAATGAAGAATACAAGCGAAGGTTTAAACATGATGTCAATCATAAATCATGGGATGTAATTAAAAGTATGCCCGAACCAGCAATGTATGACATTGACATTACAAAAAGACCAAGAGCTATGCCTGATGTATATAAAATAGGTGATGATATTGTAGCAAGTTATAGATCATATTATATACATGAGAAGTATGAACTGTTAAAATATACAGATACAAAAATACCTAATTGGATATCGGAAGGCTTATAAACCCCCCGTTGCTAACCCTCGTTGTTCGTTTCGTTCTCCCTTAGATAAAAGGAAAGAGATATGAGTGAACATATTGAGTACAAAGCAAAAGCTATTGTAGAAGCAGGTAATGTGCAAACAATATCTGACACAGAATATCTTGTAAAGAGTTCTGATACAGGAACACTTTATAATGTAGTAGTAGGTAAGCAAGAGACTAATGAACTTGGTTATCTATGCAACTGCACAGCAGGTTCGTATGAACATTCATGCAAACATGGTAGAGCAGTTGAAATATATAGAGAAAGATTTCCAGCATTGATTAAAGTTTATGCTGAAGATCAGGAAATAAAATGACAGAACAACAATGTAAAATTGTCCTTCCATCAGTGTTGGACATTGAGAGTTCTATGGTTGATGATTCATTTCGTCAACAATATGAAGGAGTGGAGATGGTTTCTTTAAAATCTATCATTCCAAAAAGATTTGTAGATACTGTAAAGCATCCAAAATATGGAGCAAAGTATATTGCACTTGCATATCCACAACATCAAGATGAAAGCAGAATGACCTTAGTTGATTCATCTTTACAGAAAGGTTCATTTGAATGGACACAAGTTCCACAAGGAACACAAGTTATTACTGATCCAAAAGATGATCAGGCAATAGTAGGTCTAGTAGGTATAACAGGTGGTTAAATAATGAACGCACCTTTAACCTCACAAGAAAGAAAGGACAATCCTTCAGGACATCTATCAAAAGATAGTGATACTGAATGTGATTGTGATGAGGATTAATCCTCTACCTTTTATTTTTTATAATTTAAAATGACAGGATTTAATGATACGGTAGATGTCCATACCGAAGTTGATAAAGAACTTCCTATGAATAAACTACCACAGGAATCCACATCATACATGCAAGACTTCTTAGATGAACTTGCAGATGATGATGGAAAGATACGTGCTATACTACATGATGAAACTATCTTGAATACATTAGCAATTAATTTATACACAGGTGGTTATCGTTCTGCAATTCGTGAGTTATATAACAACGAAGCAAGAGCATGTAGAACAGCAAGAGATAAACATGGAGCAAGACCACGCATTGAATTAACAATAGATGTCGGTGAACGACACCTTATACTAGAAGGTATTGATTCATTAGGTATTGACAAGTCAGTGTTTGCTCAAGTGTTAAGAGTTGTTGGTAAGTCAGGCAACAAGAGTGGTAATGAAGTAGGTAAGTTTGGTATGGGTTTCATATCATATGCATTATTATGTGATGTCATGATACTAGAGACATTCGCAAGAGTAGATGATTCTCGCTACGCTTTAGTATGTGATGTCGGATGTAGTTTTACACCTGCACCTGAACCTGACATGCAAACGTTTGGAACAAGATTAAGAATGTCTTTGAAAGAAGATGTTAGTATCGCAGAATTGATTGATGTTGTTCAAGACCTAGCACAATTTTCAGGAGTAAAAACAAAAATTAATATAGAAAACGGAGATGTATTTGATAAGTACAATGACACTAAAGAATACACCGAAGGAACTATTGATTGCTATCAATACAGTTCACTTAAACAATATGTTAGAGTGAACACAGGCATACAAAAGTATGTTGGTAGTGATGGTAAGAGATTGACTAACACACGTAAAGTAAAAGACAAGGATGTAGAATATCATAGTAATAAGATTGTATTCTTTAAAGAGTTTCATCATGATGATGAAGACCTAGAGTTCTATGGATATCTTGCATTAGAAGTAGCAATGAATCCTGATGGCTCATACAAATATCATGACGAAGCAAGATTCGTTGGTGGTAATATTGCTTGTGGTGATAGTCAATCTTATAGTGATAGTAGGCAGAAAGATTCATTGTTCTTAGTAGGTGTTCCTATTAAAGGACACGAAGATAGGTCTTGGGATTACAATACTATCTTCACACCAATGCACTTTGCAATTAACATAAAGAATGAAAGAAAGTATCTACCTCTAGGAAGTAGAGACATGCTTAAGGAAAGTTCAACACAAGAATTGTATGATACAATCACAGAGTTTGTTAAAGAAGAACTAGAGAATGACAATTTGTTAGCAATAACAACAGCAAAAGAATATCTATCATCAATAAACAAAGATGTTTATGGTCATAACAACTTTAGATACTTCCAAGATTATCTACCAAAAGAAACAGATAGTTTAGTTAACACATTAAACTCTAGATATCCAACAGTCGGTAATAATTGGGGAAGAAGTTTAGGTGAATTGATAGCAGATGGTAGTTCACAAGTTGTTGGTCTTAGATCATTAAGAACAAACTTAATGAATGCATTAACACCACACATGAAAAGAACAATAGGTAAGAACGCATACTTTATACGAGTTGCTAATAATGAATACACACACAACGCATTGAAAGAGTGGGGTGTAGTTATCGGTGAAGAATACAAAGCAGAACATAGTATTAAAATAGGATCAACAGGACAAAGAAGCAAAGTTAAGAAAGTATCAGATGGAGATAGAAGATGTATTGTTTACAATGGTAATAAACATGGACAGATTAGTAAAGATGAACATGCATTTGGAACGTATGGTTTTGATGGTTGTTCAAGTAGATATTCAACAACAGTTAAAAGACTTAACAAAGAGAATACTGCACACCCACATAGTATCATACAGATTGGTGATAAAGAAATGTTCATGGCTTGTAAGAAATCATTAGAGTATGGACAAGTACGAAATTTTACGTACAAAGCATACAAAGATGAGAATGATAAGACAGGTAAAGAGAAAACAATGAATGTATTTATACCAGCCAATGTAATTATATGTCAAGCAAAGAAAGGTTTGAAGGTTGATACTTACAGCGAGTTCTATGAATGGTTAGGCAACGAAGAAGTTCAAGGTTTAGATGGTAAGGTTAAACTCAAAGATACCAACAAAGAAACAATGAAAGTAATATCTTCAAAGCCACAAACAATAGTTCTATACAAAGACAGATGGAAAACAGATAACCTTTCGAGTGTAATATGTTATGATGATAGACATGATCAGAGATATTACATGACAGATAGTTGGAAAGTATCTGCTTGGGAAGGACATAATGATTTCAAGTTTAAACATAGTGGATATAATCACGAACTATTCTTTAGGAAAGTAAAAGGTTTCTCAAAATTATCATCATCATACAATGATGACGAAGATACTATGTTAGAAACTGAATCAGCATACTTCAATCACATTAAGAACTTCAGTAAAGAACAAGAAGAAGTATTGTCAATGGCATTAGAAGGAAAAGGATATGAACAAACATGCACACAAGTAATAGACTTGGTGAAGAAAGCATTTAACATAGGTGATGACCAATGAACCTAACACAAGAACAGAAAGAAGTAATGTCAATGGCATTAAGAGGTGAAGCAAGTGAAATATATTCTTCGTTAAGAGAAGGAGATGACAAGATGGTATTCATTGAGAAGATAGAGAAAATAATGAGAGCATTTAATTGCGAACATAAGGTTGAGTGGTTATCATGACATACACAATCATAGCAGAAAGAGATAATACTATCTTAGTATTAGAAAACAACAAGATCAAAACTTATCCAAATGATTTCTACAATGAATTAAAACTAAAGAAGTTTGAAGGAGACAGAATAATCTTAGACATGATGTCAAAAGAAAAAGGTATCATCAAGATAACTGAAACATATAATCGTGGCATATTTAATGTCGAATACATGGGTGAAGTTATACAGTTTAGAGATAAGAAAGTTGTATGTATTGGTATTAAACAATGGTTAGAAGCAAAAGATACAACACATATTGAAGAAGCATACGTTGATCTATGGAAGAAGAATAACGAGACAGAGATAATGAAATTATGTGCAGGGTTCTTTGGTGATAGAGTAAAGGTTGTTGATTGTGAACTAGGTGGACATAAAGGACTAGCGTTTGATGTTGATGGTTTGTTTAGAGTTAATAAACAAGCAACATGTTATACACAAAACAAAGTAAATGGTTCACAACAAACACTAGACGGTCAGTGGTCTTCACTATGTATAGTTCCTAATGGAACGATAAGACCATTCTCATTAATGACAAAGATAGGTAAGATACAACTATCAAAGAATGATGTTGTTATCTTAGCAAAGATAGGATTCTTGTTGAGTCCTAAAAAGATTTATGATAGGGTGTTCTTTGAGCAACTATCAACACCTCTTAAGAAAGTATTAACAGATGAGGTTAAGCAAGAAGCAAAAGACAGAGGAGTAGAATTAAAAACACTCCCATCATTAAATGATTAATGAAGCAAAGATTAGAAGAACTATTCTTGATAGACATATTGTATGCCTATCTTGATAGTGTAAGAATACATGTGGATAGTACAACAGTACATGAACAGGTTGAAACCCTCGAAGAATTGTTTAGTATGAAACCACAATGGAATACCTTTAAGGATGTTTATTTATATCTTACAGGTAAAGAAACACCTTACCTAACAAAGACAGGTAAGATGTCTAATGGTTCTTTTGGTTTTAGTGCCAAGCATTGTAAAGCAGGTAGTTATCTAGTCAACATAAAGAACAGTATATGTTCTAAGTGTTATGGATTAGTTGGTTGTTATGCTTGGGATAGTTATAAAACTAAATCAGATAGAACTATTGAATCTATTAATAAATACTTTTGGAAAGAAGCAATTGTATTTATTATAAAGAAGAAAAAATTCAAAGAGTTTCGTTGGTTTGACAATGGAGATTTACAATCAGATAAAATGCTTGAAGATATATTTTATATCGCAAGACACACACCTGATGTTAAACATTGGTTGCCAACAAAAGAATACAGAATGGTAAAACGTACTATTCAAAAAGGTTTACATAAACCTGATAACCTTGACATTAGATTGTCAGCGTTTAAGATTAATGGTAAGCCACCTCTTAAACTAGCACAACAACTAGGTGTTAACTGTTCAGTAGCATTAACATCTGATGAGTTTAAGAAACGTGAAACAAAAGGATTGGTTGAGATTAAATGTCATACAGCACATTCATTTAGAAATCAATTCAAAGATAACAAACAGTTGTTTAATATACTTGGAGCATGTTCAGGTTGTACTGCTTGTTATAATAATAAAGTAGATGTTGTTTACTATGAGGAACATTAACATGGAAGAATATAATGACAAATTGTATGAAGCAATACAAGAAGGAATAAATACTATCACAGGAAATCTTACACCTGTTAATAGATTAAAATTTATGGAATCAATAGTTCCATTTTATCTACAACAGAAAGAAGATTCAGAAGTGTATGATGGTATTAGAAGTGCTACGGCACAGATATGTCATGAGTGTGGAGAGTTTTGTTCAACCACATATGACGAAAGACATGATGAAGAATACATTGTATGTCAAGGTGGAAGTAGATGGGAGTTCATTGATAAAGAAAAAGGAATAGGTAATAGTGAAGAAGAAATGAAATCAAACTTACGTTGGAGTACATCAAACAAATGTACTAACGAAGGTTGGGATTCAGAAGGCATTAGTTATTTCGTTGATAAGTTAAAACAAGAGGAGAAGAAAAATGGGGTATCAAATAAAACTTAAGAAGAAAAGAATCATGTCTCCAAGACATGAACAGAAGTTAACTCAAGGCTTGTTAGCATATCATGGACTAGAAGATTACATTCAATGCACACAATGTAATAAGAGATTCTACATAGAAGAACCATTCCAAACACATATGTTATTTAAACACGGAAGATTTATAAGTAGTATCGAAAAAGCAAGAGACATGATGTTGTGTACATTTAGGAGAGTGCGTGAACAATGAACATAGTATTAGAAATATTCCTATGGGCATGGGGGATTCAAAGATGAGTAGAAGATTCGTAAAACAATTCTCAACTTATGACGGACACCCCGAACAACTTGATGATATGATTAATAAATGGTTGTTGAGAAACTCAAACACATTAGGATTTAAACTTGTCGATGTTAAGTATAAAGTTCATTATACTAATGACTGTTGGTATGATATTGCTTTACTAATATATGAAAGTGATGAAGAACCATATGTTGATTGGGATAAAGGAGAGAAACAATAATGTCTATCTTAGTACGCAACTCGGAAGATAGATTGTGTAGTGGTTGTGGTGGGGAGATTCCACAAGGAGAAATGTATCTCGCAAAATGTAAAGAACGTAGCGATAGGTCAGCACATTGTGTCTATTGTTTAAGAGATGAGTGTCTTAATACTATACAAAAGTATCGCAGTTATGGACAGAAGAACCGACACACATTTGTTGTACACCAAAATGATTGAGAAATATGATTTTTTTTCAATCGAAAATACGAGGTAAAAAACCAAAAATGAAAAAATATGAAGAAAATGAAGAACCTGACTATATATCTTGGTATTGTAAATGCAAATTGGCAGAAGGAAAGCCTATGGGTGTTTATGAGACAAAAACAGATAAAACAAGTTGGGTTAAAGGATTGCCTAGTTATATTACTAGGTATAAAGTCAGAATTGAAGCAAAACTCAATAATACTGACAAACACTATTTTATAAAGAAAAGTGGGGCAACAACTGCTTTACATATATGGATATGTAGAGATAAATATGGAAACCCCGAATTATTGAAAGGGGGTGATTAAATGGGTGAATTATATGAAGGTCAAGTAGTTATGGACAAAAACGGAGAATATAATGCCGAAGAAACCATACGTTTATATTCAACAGCACTTGATGAGAAGATTGATATGTTGTATGAAAATAATGGATTCATAAACTGTATACATTGTGGACAAGAAATTGTCAATAAAACTCAGGTATGTTTATGTGAAAATGATTTCTATCATGGTAAATGTATTAGAACTGCACTTATGAGGAAGTATGAATCTTGAGATGTAAAAACTGTTTGAGAACAAGCAGAAAAAGTTGTAGAAAAACAGCAAATTGTTGGGAAAAGTGGCAATTATGTGGTCAATGTGCTGTTCAACTACACCCTGAAGAATATTCACAATCTAAAGTAAAATCATGGACAGAAATGACAGTAGTAAAACAAACTCCTAAGATAAGCAAAAGTTATGCTTGGAGTTTAAAAAGAAGACCACGTATGCACACACATTGTTTAGAATGTAATAAATCATTAGAAAATAAGCATTATAATGCAAAATATTGTAGCAATGAATGTAAGAAACTAGTATATGATAGTAAAATTGCCAACACTGATAGAAAACAATACTATAAAACATGGTATAAGAAAAGAAAATCTCAAGCATTAAGTAATGCTTTTGAAAGAGACTGTGAATTATGTGGCAGAAATATTCATGAAGTTAACCCTAATAAAAAATGGATAAGTAAGTTTTGTAGTCAAAAGTGTTGTGATATTAACAATCATATGAGTGCTCGAAAGAAAAAAGTTGAAGATACTATGGTTAGAATACCTTTACCAAAATACTTAGATTTGTTAAGAGGTGGACACATTGAGTAATAGTTGTACAGGCGTACATAATAGATACGCACAAAGGATTAGGGAGTACATAAACGGACAGGTTTTCTGTTCTACTTGTGATGTATTTCTTAGAAAAGAATCTTTATGGAAGAATAGTAGATGTCCATGTTGCCACGTTGCTGTGAGAAGTCGCACACATAAGTCAAGTGGTAGAAAAGATTTAAAAAGAGTAGATTCTACTATGATTATACCGACTAAGCCGATATATAAAATAAAGGTGAATATGAATGAATGAATTCAAAGATATAACAGAAGAAGATTGGTTGATCTTAGGCATGATTCATGCTTTTAGATCATTATCAATCGTAAAAGAGCAAGATGGTGATATCAACGAGGTTGATTTTGAACATCTCATTGAGATACAAAAAAGAAACCTTAGTGATCCGAACCTTGCTGAAATCTATCACAAATTTGTTGTAAATGTGAGAGAAAAAGGAACATTAGAGGACTGGAAATAATGACAGAAATAATAAAAGAAAAAAATGTATTGAAAGATACTTATAAGAATGTTCAAGCATTGTCGTTTGACTACTTGAATACAACTCCTAATGATTGGGAGATGGGTGGTATAACTGCCTACAATAGAGTGGCACCTCGTTTTAAAGTGCCAGAAGGATTTGAAAACGTACATGCGTGGTCAGAACTAAACCCTGAGTTAGCACAAAGGGCTACATATGCTTACACAGATACACAACCATGTGAACTGTGTGGACACCCAATAAAACATCTTCATTTAATTCAAAATGATGATAAAGAAATTTACATGTGGGTAGGTTCTGAATGTGTGAACAGTTTCAAAGGTGCAGGTTTTAGCTACAAAACAATTAGGGAATACAAAGAAACAGTATTGCATTCTTTATTTGAAGAGTGGGTGAAAGAAGTATTATTAGATAAGGGTTGGGAAGCTCACAAACACAGTGGTTGGTTCCAATACCCTAAGCACATCTATAATTTCAGAAAAGAATTGCAAAAATATTGGTCAGGTGCAGAACTTGTCAGTAGTATTTCAGCAAGAAAAATAATCAATAGGTTTAAACAAGCCGATGGTTATGGTGTAAGTATACCTGAGAAAGCAAGGGAGTTTTTCTAATGGGTAAACCGAAATTCAAAGGTGTCGAAGTGACACAGCGTGAACTTGCTAAGGCTTCAGGTGTGCATAGAAACACACTCAACAAACACATAGATGATTTAATCAAAGCCTTTAAAGATAAAGGTATTGATTGGATGAATCTACCTGATGATGATGATGATGAGGAGGTGCACTCGTAAATTAAACCTTATCGTTCAGAACAAAAAATTATCTATGATATATTAGATACAACAAACTATCAAGGGCGTGATGGTATTACTATCACACCCCTGATAGAAAAGGCTAACCTATCTTATAAAAGAATCAATCCATTTATTGCTAAACTTACTACTAATGGTATGATAAATAAGATTGAGGTTAAGGGTAAGAAAGTATTTGTTATTACTGAGGTTGGTAGATTATTCCTTGAGGAGTATAGAAAGTTCGATGACTTTGCTAAGAGTATGGGGTTAGAACTATGAAGATTCATAACTTCCCCGTTAAGTGTTGGTCATGTGAAAAACTTTATCATTCTGGTGAAGGTAAACAATACGATGTACAATTATGTTGGAAGTGTTGGCACAAATGAGAGTGTTAACAGCTTGTGAATGTTCAGGGATAGAAAGAGATGCATTTAGAAAACTAGGACATGATGCATGGTCGTGTGATATTAAACCAGATGAAAATGGTAATGATAAATATCACATACAAGACGATGTGTTAAATCATTTAGATGAAGATTGGGATATGATGATAGGGCATCCTGTGTGTACATTCATTTGTAGAAATAGAGCTAGACTTAATGCAAAAGAAAATAAGAAGATAGACACAAGTTTGTTTATGTCTTTACTTAATGCACCAATAGAAAAGATTTGTATTGAGAATCCTGTTCCATCATTAAAGGCAGGGCTTCCTAAATACAATCAGATTATACAGCCATATCAGTTCGGACATGACCACTCAAAAAGGACATGTCTTTGGTTAAAAAACTTACCTAAATTAGAACCAACAGAAATAGTAAAAATAACATACGTAACTACAAACAATGGTCATAGATATACTAGAGGTTGGTATGAAACACCTAGAAATTCTACTGATAGAAGCCGTGCTTTCACAGGCATTGCTAATGCTATGGCTAAACAATGGGGTGGTAAAGTATGAGATGTTTACGATGTAGTAGAACTGTTAGACATCCTCATGGACATGGTGGTCATCAATGGGAATACAGTTGGAAGTGGCAGATATGTCCTACGTGTATGAAATATTCAAAGAAGCATAAGTTTATATTAGAGAAGGATAATGATTTTGCATGTTAAGTGACAGGGAAAAATTCATAGCTCATTATTTATCTGTTTTAATGGTAGGTATTTTTGATGGTAAAGGTAAGGACAATGATGATGTATCAAAAACTATTACAAAACTTAGAAAAGCTAGAGCAAGAAACTTATCTGCTGATGATGTTGATAGTTTAATCAAAGACCTTAATGAAGAATTTCTTTTAGCAGGCTCTTATCTAAATCTCGAATCAAAATATCGTGCAGATGATGAGATGAAATAAATGGGTGTATTAAAAAAGTATGATTTTGTATGTATTAACGTTAGTTGTGGTACTACACTCACTGGTTATGAGATTGGTAGACAGAAACACTCACGTAAGTATAGATTCTGTAAAAAATGCAGGTCAAGTAATAGAGAACTGACTTGGTTGTGCCGTAGTTGTGGTAAGTATATGACATCTTCATTAAATGTTTATGGTAAATACTATTGTACTTCTAGATGTGTTAAACCAATGACTCATTAGCCCACGCCATTTGATATATCACATCTTCCTCCTGTTTTTCATCTAGTGTTTCATCAAAATCACTAATGCATTTATGAACTAATTCATGTGTTATAGTACCTAGTATATCTTCAAGGTTTTCGTGGTTGCTAAGATATATAATAATTCTACCAGTTTCTCCGTAGAAAATACCCCTCTCATCACAGCCTACCACTTTAAAGTCCATCATATGTAAAGGTATAAATAGGGTGGAATTTATAATTTTCCATGTCATACATTCGTAGATTTATGGAATGGTATAATCGTAGGATGGTTGAGAGCCTTGCGATATCAGCAGTTATATTATACCTACAAATACCTCATTCTTGGTGGGCTTTGGAATGTATATTTGGTGAAGGAATTTTACATGGACATGGTATAGTTGTTGACTTCTTACTATATGGTATTGATACTTTAGAAATGATACCTATTATTGGTGTCACATTAACATTAATTGCGAGGTATAAGGTTGGAAGAAAAAGAAGTTGATGGTTTTGAATACACAGGATCAGATGAATCAAAAGTTTGGAGATTGTTTCATGATGAGAATGGTGATATGGCAGGGATATTATATATGATACAATGTAAAACGTGTAGAGAACACGCACATAAAATTTTCTTAGGTTTACATAGTATGCTTTCATTAGGTATAGGTAAAGACCTAGATAAACCTGAGTGGAAAGAAAACTTTTTAACACTTCGTAAACAAATCAATGATGTGTACGAGAAAGCTAAAGGAGATGGAAGGCTTGATTAGAAATTTAGTTGTTGTTGATTTTCCGTTTCATGATATTGCTAAGGAACATAAGGATGATATGTTTGACCAATATCTAAAAAAGATTGACCCTGATAAGGGATTTAATATAGAGTATACTAATGAACCTCTCATGAGTAAGTTAAGGGATGAGTTTGAAAAGGTGGTAAAGGATAATTTTGAAGTTGATGATGTGATAGTTCCTATAAAATCATATATTTATTGTCAAGATGATTTTCATGGTGTGTATAAACTTCATAACCATATAAGTACAGCAACAATAAGTGGTGTTATGTATGTTGACCCTCCGAAAGATGGTGGTGAATTATTACTGTTTGAAGATGGTGAATTCTATAAACAAACTATTGAAAAAGATAAGATATACTTATTTCCTTATTGGGTATGGCATCAACCAACACCACAGAAAGATAAACTGATAAGGATATCTATCAACTTTGAATATAAGTGTACAAAAAGACCTTTACATAAAGTATCAAAACAGATGTGGTAATACTTTATATACTATTAGTTAGATTTATAAACAATGTCAGAAGAAGATAAAACAATGTCTCCTAGATGGGATAGCATAGTTAGTATGTATGATGACCTAGACAATTTAGTAGGTAAGTATGTATCTGAAAAAGAAATGAACTACCTCGAAGTTGAATGTGCTTTAATGATGTTAAGAGAGAAGATAAATGAAAGTAAGATTGGTCTTATAATTGAATCTAAAAAGTCAACAGAAGATAAAGAAAAGACTAGTGATATCTATAAATAATTAAAGTAACTTTGAATCTTTAAGACAAGCAATTAATTCTTGTCTACTCTCTTTGGTGTTTTCTTCTAAGAAAATATTAGGACATTCATTATACCAAACATCAACAACTTTACATTTATTCCATTCAAGCATTTGTTTTTGTATTATATCTATATCATCAGTTCTCTTACCTTTATGATGTCTATCTTGAACTCTTACTACAATCTTACCTCCACTTGCCTCGAAGATAACTATGTCTAATGTTTCTTTCATTTGTCTTTCACCTAACGTATCTTTAAATTCATCAGACATTAATGTGTAAAACTTTACTTGTCTTTTTATACTAGCTGATGGATATAACTCTGTTAATATATCAAAACATGTGTCTTCTCCATTACCTATCCATTCTTTATTGCTTGTAATACGCACAACTGTATAATAATATAGCCATATATAAAGGTTAATATATCTAAGATTTAAATGATATTATGAAAAGAAGTTTTTATAAAACACCTGTTCCGTATTTAGTTATAGATAATTTCTTTGATGAAGATACACTTAATGATATTTATGCTGAGATAAAACAATTAAAAGATAGATATCATCAAGGTGTTATTAGAAGAGATGGGGTTGAACAAGTTGATAAATCATACAAACTTAATACAAACATATGGTTAGATGTTGAGTTTGAAGGTAGAAGAAATGATTCATCTATATTAAAAGGACTTAGGAAGTGTTGGTTTAATAATGAGAATATGGAATTTTTACGAGAACATAACAATCCTTTCTTTGGTTTTGTTACTGAATCAAATGATGATAGAACTTTATTATCACGTTATGTTGATGGTGATTTCTACACATGGCATCAAGATGCAATAGGTGATCCAATAATTTACACATTGAATATATTTCTTTCCGAGAATCAAATGTTTACAGGTGGTGATTTTACTTTAGAAAGAAATGGTGTAAGTAAAACAATAGAGTTTAAAACAAACAGAGCAGTGTTGTTTCCCTCACGAACTAAACACAATGTAAGTAAGGTTGAATTATATGATGGTGTGTATGAACATGGTAGGTTTACTATACAGAATTGGGCATCTATTCATAAGTAATCTTTATAAGGGTATTATAAAATTAATTTATATTGGACTTTCATAATCTCTGGTCAACACTTCCCAAGTTCTTTCTCCTTTTCGTTTAACATTTATAACCATAACTTTAAGACTATGTTTATCTTTTAAGAAGTCTATGATGGGTTGTTTACTAGCCCACGCATTTGTTTTTATCTGTATCAGTATTAAATTACCCCCCTTATCAAAGCATATACCGTCAAATAAATTCCATAAATCTAATGCTCTGTACCAATGACCTACTGTATATATTAAGTCTTGTCTTTTAGTATGAGCCTTTAACCATATCTCATCATAACCATTTTCTAATAACCAATTAACTGCTTTCCTATTACTGAAACGCATACGTTGTCTTGGGTTCATGAAAGATAATCAGTAGGCATCAATGCCGGAAAAACGTGAAACCGTGTCAGGCTTTGTAATATGACCTGAATCTAGCCTACTAACTATGATAATGTGGGGTGACATATTTAAGTCATTCCTCAACATCTTGAATTCCTCTTTCACCAAGAGTGAACTCTGCATCTGCCATTGGGTGTTCTGGTGAGTCAACCATTCTTGCAATGCGTTTCCTACCTGACTTCTTAAAGTACATACGGTAAGTAGAAGCGTGACCTACAATGTTACCACCGATTGGTTTAACAGGGTCACCAAACATAATACTTGGATCACTTTGTACTTGGTTTGTAAACAACACAGTACAGTTAAAGAAGTATGATATGTTTTTGATGTGTGTCATGAGTCTTGCTATTTGATTCTGTCTCTCAGCAAGTGTACCTCTGCCTAGATACTCCTCTCTGAATTGTCCTATTGAACCATCAATGATTACTATTCTAGGGTGTTTCTCTTGTAGTGTTGTGGATAATCCATTAATAGTTCCCATTAGATGTTCAGTATTAGGTGTATAGAAATATGTTATTTGATTTAAAAATTTCTTAGCATCATCTTTATCTACAGCATATCCTCTAGCCTGTAGTATCTCTTGTATTCTTCTTGGTTTAAATGTATCTTCACAGTCTATCCATACAATATTACCACCATCTTTAATGGTTTCTACAGTAACACTATTACAGAACTGTGTTTTACCTGAACCAAACTCACCATAAACTTCATAGACTGCTTCTGGTACAAGACCACCACCAACCAACTCATCAACTGCTGTACATTTTGTTGGTATTCTTGAATAGTTCTCTTGGTATTCCATTAACTCTGTGACTGACATTGTAGTATCTCTTACCATGCCTGCACTTTCTAGTATCTTTTGTGCTTCGAATACCCATGCATCTGCTTTTGATTTAGCAGTGCCTGTTATCTCTACTAGTTCACGAGAACCTCTAATACATAAATCAATTAAACTTGTAACTCCAAAGCCGTTGAGTTTTTTTTCTGAAACAGCACCAAGTCCAGCGAGTTGTGAAAGACTTAAGTCTACTTCAGGTTTTACTTCTTCAACTTCAACAGGTGTTTCTATTTCTTCTTCACTCATTTATTATCCTCTCTTGTTTCATTATCCATATAGTCCATTGGCTTACTCTTATTAAATGTTTGCATTTCTTCATCATCAGGGTCTGTCTTATCATCACCTGTTTGATTAAATGTGTTAAACTTTGCTTCACCTATATTCTGAGTATAATGATTGTCAATGTATTGTGTTCCTGTATTAACTAAAGGTGTATCTCTTTTAAAAATATAATCAATAAAGTAAAACACTAGTATAATTATACCTACAGGTAAAAGTATTCCTGAACATATACATGCACAGCCAATAAATATCCACCACCTAGAAGCCAATTATTTCTCCAAGTATTATTGTACCTAATGCAACAACTGCTATCACTAATATTATTTTATTATCTAAGTCCATTAAGTTCTTCTCCATGTTCCATCAGGGTTCATCTTTATTTTATTCTGTTGTTCCCATTGACCAAAGTATCTTGAAGCACTCATCTCATCAAACTTAGGTGCCTGACTTAACTCTGTCATAAATTTTTCAGACTTTACATTTCCTTTCTCATCAGCAATTTTATACCAAATGCTTAATGCTATTCTTTCTTTAGTATCTTTAGTCTTAATACCATCTAAGAAAGTTTGGTTAAATCCACCTTTATCTAAGTCAAGTCCAAATGAACTTAATGATTCACTTAGTATTTTCTGTACTGCATCAACATCTTCTGGTAATACAATACTTCTTAACATTAGTTTAGCGTGTGCTGTTGACATTCTTACTATAGCTTCTAGTTGTCTAACACCTACAGGTAGTTTTTGTTCTTCTTCATTACGACCTAAGTCTCTTAGTTTCTCATATAGTTTTAACATCCTATCTACTGTTTCATCATTTAATACAGGTTCTAATTCTCTACAATAATTTAACACTGACATTAGTTCTGTATCAGATAAGTATGTATTATATTCTGACTTACCAGTTTTCTTAAACGAAGCTATAATATGTTTAGCCTTTGCTCTATCTTTGTCTCTATGTATCTCATCTAAGAATAACCAAATGATATCAAATCTAGATATTAATGGAGATGGTACTTCTAAGTTATCACCAAGTGTTTGCTGTGAATCATACTTACCAAACTTTGGGTTTGCTGCTGCAAGTATTGTTGCTTCAGCAGGGAGTGTCATTTTGGTACCTGCTTTTGCGATGGACACTGTTTGTTGTTCCATTGCTTCATGCATTGAACTTCTATCCTCTCTACCCATTTTATCAAACTCGTCTATTAATGCAAAGCCACCATTACATAATGGTAACACACCTGCTTGTGCGACCTGTGTACCATTTGGTAGTTTAACCATACCTATTGTAAGTCCAGCTGCAGTGGCTCCTTTACCTGATGTGTATATAGATTTCTGTGTAATCTTTTTAGCTGACTTTAATATTTCAGACTTTGCCATTGAAGGGTCTCCTACCATTAGCATGTGTATGTCTCCTCTTTTCTCAGAGTTATTAGAGCCACCTAATAATGTAAGTAATATTGATTCTTTGATATTCTCATACCCAAATATATGTGGAGCAAATGAGTTTATAATTTCTGCCTTGTAATCTTCTGGTTCTCTTTCTGCTTTATTCTTAAGTTTGGATAATGTATCTTCATCTGGTTTTATCATCTCTGTTTCTTCTAAGTCCTCTATACTAGCAATGTCAATAAGTATTTCATTCTCATTAGTTTTGTAATCTATAAGACTTCTAAATATACCTGTCATTCTTTTAGGTTGACCAATGAATACTGTACCTACATTGGTTCCTATTATTTTACCCATCAATATCACAGGACTATGGTTCTTTGCTTTGTCCATAGGTTCTTGCATTAACAAAGTCTGTAAATCATCAGTAACTACTCTTGAAGAATCTAGTTTCATCTTTGCTAGTTTACAAGAAGGTGTAGTACATCTAGGTATAACTATCTCTCTATCCTGATTAGCAACACACTCTTCTTCGTTGCCACATAGAACACATATTGCAGTTCCTCTTTTAACATAAGTCTTTGGTGGTTCGGCTGCAATCACTGTACAATCAAATGTTATTGTCTTACCTTCATGTTCTCTTGAAGTAATATCATGCATGTTAATTACTGTTGAACCTGTCAATTCAATTCTTAAATTTCTATAAGTCTTCTGTGCGCTACTACCTTTCTTATCTGTTATAACATGTATCACTGCATCGAATAAGTATTGCATAAATTCCTTACCTGTCTCTACATAAACATCCATAATCTTTTCATCACTAATGTCTAACACATATGTACTGTTAGGTCTCAATGCATCAATTACATCTGTATATCTTGGTGCAGATAATATGGTATAAAGTTCTTCTACATATACTGATGGTGTAGCATTCATTTCATTAGTACCTCTTCTCTTTGTCTAACTAAGTTCTCTAATTGAATAAGTCTGTCTTGAATTTCTTCAAGTCTACCACTATCAGACTTCATAATTAGTTCTCTCCAAACAGTAATATCAGAATAGAAATTAGGTGCGACTTCCTTATCTGAACTAAATTCATCAATCTTCATATTATTTGGGTCATGATTCTTTATGTATTCATTGGAAGCTATAGCAAGCATCTCACTAAATGATATGTTATTAGGTCTAAGTTCATTAAGTCTATCTAGGATAGGCTCACTGGTTTTTGATACTGAGATAGTTTTAATTTTTGCCATGTATGATAAAAACAGTTACCCAATATAAACCTATTCAAGGATAATAAAAAAATGATAATAATAAAAAGAATGTTATATAAGTTAAATAATATAACTTAAATAACTTATTTAATTTACTTTGAAACTTCGAACCAAGTTTTAACACCTTGTGATTCTATCTCTTTCATCATAGGGAATAACTTGTCAATATGAACACACGATTTCTTAGTCTCTCCATCTCGTTTCCAACAAATGTTAACAAACATAAAGACTTAGATTAATTGGTCTATATAAATTAACCTGAATATAAATCAGATATATAAAAAGTAGTGTTGGGTTATAGCTTTGTGAATATTCTACACCTGCATGTAGCATCTTCAAATCTTACAGAGCCCCGTTCTGAGACGAGTTTACCCTCCTTCTCTAATTGATTTAGAGCATTCAAGGCAACTCTTCTGTCTACACCCATAGCCTTTCCGACTACAGATGGTATAGTTGGTTCACCTTTTGGTAGTGCATCGTAAACTTGTTCTCTAAAAGTCTTACACAATTCATAGTCAGATTGTTTGAGTGTTATTAATATAGTCTTTTTTCTACTCATACATATAACACCTTTGGTTTGACTTTGATTTGTTTGATGTATTTCTTGAAGATCAATTCACCGTTTGGTTCTACAGTACATGTTACAAATCCAATGTCTGGAGTTGTGCCTGCAACACCACCTCTAAATAGATGATAGTCAGGAAACTTCCAAGCTGGAGTAATTATTCCATGTCTGTTAACACTTTCATTGTGCCAGTAATAATGAACATGACTTCTTACAGCTACATCAATATGACCTAATTTATCATCTTCAAAATGTAGGTTAGCCATCTCTCTTGCTAGAGCAGTTGACCTATATGCCATAGACTTTGAGTAGCCTATATGATGTGAGAAGTTGAACACTTTTCCATAGATGCTTACATTAGCAAAAGCATCAGAATAACCTTCGCCACCCCATGCTCTATACTTTAGTGCACCCATTCTATTTCCTAATATCTCTTCAACATTAGTACCATCTACTTGTGTATGATATCCTGAACCCCTAGTAAACAGACAGTCTTTTCGTTTAAAAGATTTATCTAATTTCATAAAGTCCAACATACCATCTTCTAGATTAGTAGTCCATGATTGGTTTCCTAGTTGCTTTTTATTAGCACCGTCTATTGGCTCACCATTATAAACTACTAAGTCCACTTTACCATGATCATCAGCAATCTCTTTAGCACCAGTTTCCCATGCTTCGTTCAAACCTTTTTGTAAACCAGTAAGCTTACAGACTTGATCTAGTTCAGAGTTGTATGGTTCTTTAGAACATACTGCTAACTTAGACATATCGTGTATGTCTGATGCCATGACAATAGTCTTAGATGACTTGCTTCTTCCAGTGATTCCTTTCAGTCTCGTCATTACCAGTCTGAGAAAACCCTACTCATATAAACCTTTGTATTCTTCCTTTTCTGCTGACTTTGCTGTTTTGGCTTTTGCTTTTTTATTTCTTAGAAACTCTTTAAATTTTCTTTGATGGTCATATGAATCTGACAAGTGCCAGATACAGGGGTTTGCTAAATTATACCTTCCCCCACATTCAGTACAGTGTTCACCGTAACTACAATCTACCCATATATTTTCCAACTTCTTCTTAATCTTATCTCTATATGAATATGTTGCATAGTAATTATAATCCTTTACATTCTTTGAGTATAGTTTCCACTTACCATTAGGTTGTTTCTGCCACTTCATTACCAAGTGCTCCCTTTATCAGAACAATCCATTTCTGCCCCACAGTTAGGACATCTTAAATGACATGCACTAAGTTCACCCATATCATACTCACACCTTGGACACTTTTGATTTACCATGCTTACGGATTTTCTTTCTCATTAATATAAGTCTTTCGAATATAGAATCAACATCATCACATTCTAATGCCATAATAAAAAAAAGAAGATTGAAGTATTTATTGTTTTGGTGGAAACATAGAAAGTGCAAGCATAATTCTACCTGTACCTTCTGCTTCTTTCTCAACAACAAAAACATCAAGTCCATCTGATGCATCTTTCGATACACATTTCTCTACGACATCGTTCCAGTATTCAGATTTAGATTGACCAATAACTGTTTTTCCAAAGGAATGTCTAAGTCCTTCAGTAGTTTTGATTTCTACTATATCTGAGCCTAGTGATTCAACGTGTCTAACACTGAATCCCTGTACTGTGAATTTATCTCCAGCTTTAATAGCAACGCTATTCTGGAAAGAACCTTCGATGTCAACGACTTCTGATACGTTCATTGTCTGATAAAAACAAGCACCTAATATAAACCTACTCTTTTGTCAAATGACAAACAGATAATAGTTGGTCTGTAATCTTAGAACGAATCTGTCCAAAAGTATGTGTGTCTTCTTCAAGCTTAGGATATAGAGACTTTGTCATATGATGTGCTGTTAGAAGACATTGTAAAACCATCTCTGCACATTGTTTAACACCATCAGATACAGGTACATCTGGTAAATCCATCTTGATGTGTTCATCAGGAGTAGTACCATAACTTGAACTAGAACCTTTATTCTTTTCTGGTTTCCATTCAGAAACCTTACCTCCTTGTTCATTGAAACATCTTTCTTCTGAACATATTGCTTTTGGTGTCTTTTGATAATATATCTTATCTCCGACCTTCCATTCAGAATCACAATACTGACAGGTTCCTTTGTATTTGGCGTTCATCATAGAGCCCATATATAATCATTAAAATAGCCAAATATAAATCTTTATATTATATAAAAAGTGATTAAAATAGTGAGCCCATTAAGGATAGTATCTATAGTAATGATAGTATTTTCATTATGCACACTATCTACAGTATCTTTACTAAATGCTTCTGCACAATACCCAGATGAAGGTGGCGATAGATATGAGTATCTTGGTATAAGACATGATAAAAATCCACATGTTTGTTTGTTTGAACCAAACCCAACTCACATTGATTGGGATTATTGGTTAGAAGTAGAGAAAGTTTCTCACCAAGCTATACTTGATTGGCAAACAGAGATGACAGAATTTTTACCAGAAGGAGATTGGACTCTACATATACATTCAACGGTTCCTTATATTGAACACTGGAATAAAATACCTGACGATTATAGACATTGTAATATCTTCTTAACATTTGAAGCATGGAATGATGATGAAGATAAGGCTTTAGGATATACAGGTATTGATTTTTCTAAAAGTTCTCATAAATTTACCTTCATAGTTGTGTTCTTACAAGTAGTAAACAACACTAGTTTATCATTAAATTTTGGTGATGGATATAAAGACCCAGAAACAGGTGTTACTAAGTTTGAAATAAATCTTAATAGAGAATCATTACCAATTCAAACTGTATATAATATAGTTCTACATGAATTAGGTCATGGATTAGGATTAGGTCATTATGAATCTGCCTACCCAAGAGGTCTTGATCGTTCTACTATGACACCAAGTTTAAAACCATTTGCTGATGATGCCTTTGAAATTAAGATTACAGATAAATTTATGATTGGGTATCTATACGGCACAGACGGTTATGGTAAACCACAACCAATAGTCATAGATAATTATTGTTTATTTGATCACGGTATAAAAGTTATCGGTTGTTATTAAGACTTATATATGTGTGAAATAATAGATTAATATGGCACGAAGAAAAGTAGGTAACTCACATACCACAATAAGTGTACGTTGGGAAGATAAGGAAAAACTCAGAAGACATGCCAAATTAGTAAAGAAAACTAAGAACGGTAATATGTATGAGAGTGATTCAGTTTTATTCCAAAGGGTATTAAATTATTACACAGAACATAATCCAACATCAGAAAGCCCAAAGGCTACTTATCCTCAAGGACAATCCCAGCAAGATTCTTCTCACGAGGAACCCACTTCAGAGTAATATTATCTAATAATTTTTCCATACATTTTTTATATAGTGGTCTTAGTGTTTCAGTAGTAACTCTCCACCCACCATTAACCTGATTAACTATTAGTTTTGAATCAGAATATATTGTTATATCTTTTTCATAATATGTTTTTCTGCTTCTAATATATTCTAATGCATATAATAATGCTAGATATTCTAACTCATTGTTTGTTAAATCTCCAGCTCTTGTCTTGATAACAGTTAGGTCTTTATTAGTATCAACAAGACATATTCTTGAACCTCTTGTTCCACCATCCACGTAGATTTTAATCACTGGTTGGCTTTGGATTCTTAGAGGTATAAAGTTTTCTACACTCATTACTACAATAAATCCTTTGTCTACCTTTATATCTCCAAGGTAGTGTAGCATTACACTCTATACAATGTTTGGGTTCATCTCGTCTCATATAAAAATGTATTGCTTTTAATGTATTTAAAGGTTTACTCTTCTTTTTCTTCTTCTTTAGTGTATCTTAAGCCCCATGTATTAACATTGACTTCACTAAACTTCTTTGTTTTGTATGGTTTTACATCAGAATATACAAAGTTTGCTGCTCCTTGAGTTGCTGTTGTTGCACTACCACTTGAGGTTGAGCCTACATCCTTTGTCTCTGGTTTTAATTCTTCGTGTTTAAATTCTTCATCTTTATTGTCATGTGATTGTCCTTCATAATCTTCAGGTGCATCTACTTGTCTTGATACGTTACCTGATATACCTAAGTCAGGTCTGTTGCCTACATTACCTAATGCGTTTTCTGGTTCTACATCAGATTTATCTTGGAAGTTGCCTGTTCTTTCATGGTCTTGTGTTTCTTCATCTTTTGTTTCTCCTTGTTCATATGTGAATCCTTCTTTTGTTAATGCATCTTTTAGTTCTTGTGGCATTTCTCTCCATGATTTTGATATGAATCTAGGTGAAGGTACTCTTGCTGAACTTAAAACTCTTTCTCGTTCTTCATAATCCATAGAATCCCATGTCTTATTTACTATAATATCTTTAATAAAAAATGTATCGTTTATATGAATATCATATAGTTTACCATTCTCTTTAGCTATTGTTACATAAGAACCACCCATTGATACAACAATGCCTCTGCCTTTATCGACACCGTTTTCTAAGTAATGTATTTCATCTCCGATTCTTGTTTCCGTGATTTTGTTTAAGTCGGTCATTCTATTACTCTTTTTTGCAGGTCGCCCTATATAAGTTTCACCCTCAACTTCCTCATTAGGTTCCGAAGGATTAAATGCTGCACCTAAGTCACCGTAACCATTACCATCTTTCTCTACTTCTTCTTCTTCAGGGTCTTTGTTTACATCTTCGTTAGGGTTTTCTAATGGTTCATCTTCTGCTCTGAATGTTGGCTTAGGATTAGACCATCTTGACAGTTCTTGATGTCCTACTTCATCTGGATCCATGTTGCCTGCTGGCATAAAGATACTTCGACCACCAACAGTTTGCCATTTACCAGATTCTCCGGTAGCAGGGTTTGCTATAGATGGATGTCTCCATGGTTTTGTTTTCTCTTCAACCATATATATCAGTAATGTATTTAATATTTAAAGTTTAACCAAACAAAGCTTTTTTTAGACCCTCTCCCACGTCTAAAGAAAACCATCCATCTCCACCTTGAACGGCTCTACACGCTAAAACTAGACTATCAGGATAGTCATCATGCTCATCTGATTTAATCTTCATTATACCAGTTTCAGTATATTCTCTTCTTAAATATGATAATTGGTATACTAGTTTATTAACATCTTTTAATGATATTCTTTTGTTTTCAAATAGTAATCTTAGATTCTTATACATTTCAGCCTTTTCTTGTAGGGTAAACATAACACCTCGTGCAGGTAAACCACGCTCTCTAGAAAGGTCAATTAGACCACCACCTAATCCAGTTTCATCCACATATACTGTTTCCACTTTATAGTCTCTACAAAATTCTCCCATTCTTCCACATACATCTACCACATTAGATTGTGATTCTGCTTCTACATGTTCTACAAACACATGATCATTATCATCAACACCACATATTGTAAATACAGTTTCGTCTCTTCCAGTACGTGCAACATCAACACCCATGAAATATCTAACTCTTCCTTTAGGATGTTTATCATTAACAGCATCTTGTATAAGTGAGTTAGGAATTAATGCATCACCAATATCTAGGAACTCACCTTCTACTTCTTGTACATATTCTTCTCTAGTTAATTTTTTAATTTCTTCTATGAACGTTGGGTCTTCTTGTACCAGTGGGTTTTCAGTTGACTTTACATGAAACTCTGTCCACATACCTTCAGGATTTTTTGGTTTTGCATTTTGACATGCTTCAAAGAAATATCCAGATTTACTGAACGGTGTAGATGTTAACCACACTCTTGCTTGAGTTGCCATACCAGAAGGTAAGAATGCTCTAAGTATCTCAGTTTTAATGAAAGAACATTCGTCAGCTATTATTACGTGTGGAGAATAACCTCTCAATGAAACACCAGTTTCACCTGTTGCTCTAGTTACAATTCTTGTCATGCCAGTGTTGTCTAAATATTTAACCCACATTTCTGTTTGTGTATTTCTAACAATATATCCTTTTAGAAAATCATTATTAATTATTAAACTTCTTATTCTATCAAACATAATTGTAGCCTGATTTTGTGTAGGTGCTGCAATAACTATAGTACATTCTTCCTTTACAGTTTTTAATAATAGTGGTGCAAACAGAGCAAAATGTACTGTTTTAACAGCAGTTGACATTGTTTTACCTACCTGTCTACCCGATCTATATACTATAAACCTGTCTTGACAGTTAACATATTTTTGATTGTACTCAAATAACTTATGATTTAAGAATATCTCTGAAAATTTAGAAGCATCTGTTACACATTCTGCCACGGTTTTAACAAAATCTTCTCTTTGATGTACATCTACATCTTTAGTTCTAGCCATTAAAATTACCTCTACCCATAGTTTTATTTTGTGTTGCTTTCACATGCTGATTGCCAAATTCCCATATCTCACCAGTCTCATTAAGTATAACTGTGAATATTTTCTCTATCTCAGAGCCATAATCAGTGACTAGCCATATTCTTCCTTTACCTTTTGGTGTGTTAACTTCTAACGTTTGGTGTGGTTCATATATTATCATTAGACAGCCCTCGTATGAGTTGCTTTTATATGTTCTATAACCTCTTGGGAGTCTTTAAACCCCTTCTTACCACACCATATACAGTGTCGTATATTATATACTTCATTCAAAACTTTGCTTTACACCCCTTACATGTAGAATAACCTTTACTATGACCATCATTTTTACCCCATGTCCATGTATAACCAGCCTTCTTTTTACACTTAGGGCATGATTCTATAGGGTAATTACCTGATCCCCAATCACTCATCTTTAACCTCTTCACCACATATTCTACAATAGAATTTGAATTCTCTAAAGAAGAAATTTGGATGTGGACAATCACTCATTTAATCACCACCACTTTTTTGTGCTTTGATTTGTCTAAAGATGTTAGCGATATCTCCTTCTTTATTATATTCTGCTTTCTCGGTTACTACTATTTTTGAGTTCAAATCATTAATAGATTTAACCACATTTAATAAAGTATTAATTTCAGACTTTGTATTTCTATCTGGTATATTACCATCTAACTTTGATTGTGTTAATGCCATAAGTACATTTTCAAAAGATAGTTTTGCAATCATATCCATCATGGCTTTCAAATCATCAGGTTTCCTAGTATCTATTTCATTGATAAATTTAACAAAATCATCTCTAATAATACATGCAGCTCCTTTTTCATATTTAGGACATTTACCATTACCACCTGTTTCGATTGATCTATACACACATTGGTCACAGAGAGCAGGGATATTTGCCGTCTTAAAATGTTTTGCAGCATTGAATTTAGAGAGTGTTTTCCTCTTATCTTCACTAGCAATATATGTTCCATCAAGCTTCTTAATCTTAAAGATATCATCTGCCATACGTTAATTGTTATATATTAGTTAATAAAGTTTTCCGAATAAATGCTGTATGATTTACACATTGGCATAAAAAGTAGTGCAATAGGTGCTTTCATCAAAGCATAATAGTCACCTGATATTATATCATCTACAGTTATGTTACATTTCTCAAGATTTTCCTTGTATACTTCACACCAATGACGTAATTGTGGTACCATACCCCTACCTTTTTCACCAAAAAACATAGACACAGTTGAGTTATTATTCCACACCTCAGTTTTTTTAGCCATTGCAGCAGACATCCATCCACTAGTATCAAGGCTTTCAAAGATTCTTTGTTCTATGTATCTACCTTTAGCTAAACCGTGGTATTTTAGATTCATTGGTAGTTTTCTCATCTGGTCTTCTGTTTCAAGTTTTCCTTTTATTTCACCAAGACAAACATAAGAGTCTGTAGGTAATCTTAATTGACTTAGATGATGTAGATAATTACCCTGTAACACAGGTAATGTCCAATCAATACCTAGCTCTTGTTCTTGTTTCCAATACTTAAGAGTTTCCTCCATATTATAAAAGACATCGAATTGTGTAGCATAACTATATAGTTCTTTATTGTTTTTCAACCAACTATGATATTTATCAGGGTCACCTTTTGTACCTGCTACAACGAATATTGAATCAAAATCTTGAAATTTTTTGATATTAGCATATGAGTATCTGTGTGATAACATAACATTTTTTATACCACATGATTCTAATGCTTCTAAATGAGCTTTATTATTAGCATTAAAGTATATCTTCATCGGCATCTGTAACCCATCTTAATGCTCTAATAATACCTCTTCTTTCTTCATCTTGTAACTTAATAAATTTAATAGGTATTTCTCTAACATCTGTGTCTTCATGTAATAATAGTTCTTTCTGTACTAGAATTAAATGTCTTATTTGTTCTTCAGTCCTCATTATAATACTTCCTATTATCTGTGAAACATTTACTAGCGTATGGACACATACCATCACACAAAAAGCATTTTGTTCTTTCAGGTAGTTTTTTATCTAGTAATGATTCTTTAATAATAGAAGCCTTTTGTTTCATATCTTCCACAGTTTCTTCATAAGATGCTAATTTAAATGTTAAAGCCACTGGTTTATCTCTAACCTCTTTTTCTATTTTATTACTTATGTATATTACACATCCAAATGTGGCATCTATACCATAGCATTTGTGTAATAATACTCTATATCTATTTATCTGATCTTTATGTGAATCACTTGGTTTAGATGATGCTTTAGAAAAATAACCTATAGAACCGGTTGTTTTCTTATCACATATAATCCATTTATCCTCTACTTTCATTAGATCATCTATACTTCCATATATAATATCTAAGTGTTTTGGATCATCATCTGGTATAGCTTTAGCTTCTTCATATGTAAGTGGTTTATCTTCCACCCAATCCCAAGCTAAAAATTTTTCATGATTTTCATCTGTTGCTAATTGTGAATTACTGTGTACAGCTTGACCAAAATACAATGATTTTGTATTCTCTGTGTCCATGCCTATATCTGGTAGTATTTTTTTATAGATAACATTTCTCATACATGGTTTAATAACATCAGAAACGTGTATTGTACCAAGTCTTTCTGTCTCCATAGCTTCCATTTGGGCTCTACGGAACTCAAAATATATTGCATTATTAATGTCTTCTATCTTTAACATTATTGGTCATAAATAGTCACCTAATATAAAGGTTTAGCCTATATCTTTTGGACAATCACAACTGGTGTTTCCTTGATCATCATGAGAAAATTTCTTATTACATTTCTCACAAACACCTGATGTTACTATTTTTATATCTGTCATTCTAATAACTCTCCTCAATACTAAAAGAAAAAGATTCTGTTTGTTCTGAAATAGCACCGTTTGCATCTAGGAGTTCTACCTCTCCTTCCCATCTACCAGCTTTGGTATTAGTTGCATCGGTCGCACTTAAAGCATAACTAATTTGACCGTTAGATCTATTATCAAAAGTGATATTACCATTTATTAATAGTGTTCCATCTGTCTTCCAAACCTTCCATTTACCTGTAGCATATGTTACATCATCAGATAGATTCTTTGCACTTCCTGTAGAATCTGATATAGTCAATTGTAGGGTAGCCCTACTTCCGGCTTTGACTTTATATTCTATTGCTCTTGGTGTCATATCAATACTCATTCTAGTTACCTGCTCCTCTTAAAGTCTTATTCCTTTTAAATATTCTTGCTACTTTACTTCTACCAAATGCTCTTGCTACTCTTCTTTTACCAGCAATCACAACACTTTGTCTCATTTTTGATAATGTGGATTCTGCAATACTTATTCCAGAATTAATAATTAATACTAGATCTCTTGGAGCCTTTATTAATTCAGATATTTGAACTACTTCATTAACATATCTAACTACAGTTCTTAATCTTGTTACACTTTCAGATACTTGCAATGTTTCATTAAATAGTCTAACTAGGTTTCTGTATTTACCATTCAAATCTTCAACATTCATTGTTTCAGATAGTATTCTAACCAAATCTCTTACTGTTAATTTGGTTTCAGATACTTGTAATGTCTCATTAATAGGTTTTAATCCTGTACCAAGTCTGTTTATTATGAAAGATATATTCATTGTTTCATTTAATATTCTTACTAATTCTCTATATGATGCTCTTAAGTCTTGTACTTGTAATACCTCATTTAATATTCTTACTAGACTTCTTACTGTTAATTTTGATTCTGATACATTCTCTGTTTCATTCACATATCTAGACATGTTTTGTAATCTATTGAATACCTCTGATGTTTGAACAGTTGAAGTTAATACTCTAACTAAACTTCTTACTGTTAATTGTGATTCTACTAACTGTAATGTTTCATTGAACATTCTAACCAAATCTCTTACATTATGGGTTGTTTCAGATAGTTGTAATGTTTCATTTATTTTTCTAACTAAAGTTCTATACGATGATCTTAGGTCTGTTAGGTTTAATGCTTCATTAACAACTAAAGCCTGTCCTAAGAATTTTAGTTTAGCTTCTGCCATTTCTAATGCTTCATTGATACGAACAACATATTGAATTCCAACTTGTACTAATTCTGTAATTCTAAGTGTTTCAGATATCACTCTAACCATAACTCTTGCTGGTAAACGAGCATCTGATAACTGTATACTTTCATTCAATAATCTTATTAAATCTCTAACAGTTGCTGTAGCTTCAGCCAGTTGTAAAGTTTCATTAGCGTATCTAAATCTACCTCTTAACCTTGAAGCTAATGCAGATATTTGTAATGTTTCGTTTAATAGTCTTACCAGTACCCTTGAAGTTATGTGTGCTTCTGATAGCTGTAATACATCAGAAACATATCTTTTAAGTTCCTGTAATCTACTAGCAACCTCAGTTAATCTAACTGTATCATTACTAATTCTAGTAACTCCACGGAGTCTTGCAATCAATTCACTTATATTTTCTGTTTCATTTACATATCTAGACATATCTTTAAGTCTTGAAATGTTTTCAGATTTCTGAATTATTTCATTGACATACTTATTCATTCCTCTTATATGTGCACTTGCTTCTGATGCTTCTACAGTTTCAGCAAATAACCTTACCAAAAATCTTGTCCGTACGTCAAGATCTTCTATACTTTCTTGTTCATTTAATGTTCTTACTAGACTTTCTAAACGCTTTAAATCTTCTGCTACTTGTTGATTTTCATTTACATGATATATCCTACCTCGTAAATAATCAAAGTCTTCACTTGTGTTTTCAGTTTCGTTAATCCATCTGAATATAGCAGAGACTCTGCTTGCATCTTCTGAACAATTCATTGCTTCATTTACAGCTAGTAGAACAGTTTTTAATCTTGTTGAAGTTTCTGTTGTTCTAACTGTTTCGTTAATGAATTTTATAATAGTAGGTGATACATCAAACGTTCCACTAATCGTGTATAATGTACCGTTAAACGAATTTTCCTGAAATACGTTACTTTGAAATACTTTGAATGTTCTATTTATGCCTTGAAAAACACTTTTTTGAAATGGATATTCTCCCCACCTATGTTGAAATACATTATCCTGTGTTATATTAGTCTGAAATAGATTTTTTACTTTTGCCAATAAGGACTGTACTTATGTTTAATATTTAAATATTACAGCCCATCATTCGTACTGCTTCCTTCTCCTTATCATTAAGAGTTATATCACTCTTAGTACAGTCAACATCATCATAAACCTTCTCTCTACTACCGTCAAAAACCACGCCTAACATCTTAATCGGATCCTTGAACTTATTATTATTTACTTTATATGGTTTTTCTATGAATTTTTCATGGTTAAAATCACCAGCATACATAGAATATTGACCTTTAGCATTAACATAATGTAGGAATGCTTGTGTACTTTCTTCATTTGGATTAGAATCTCTCCAATGTAAAAGATCAGTTCCTCTATATAATAAAGCATCACCGGGTTCTAATGATACAGCATGTACTTCTTCATCATAATCAGCTAACCATATATCCCAAGGTTTATCTCCTTTATAGTCAAGTGCTAGTGTAACACTTATTTCACATGCAGCACGGTCTTTATGCAAACGTAACTTATCATTCTTATTATAAATTCTACAATAATTATATGTTCTTTCTAATTCCATATTTAATAACTCTTCTAGTTTTTCTTCTACTTCACTATGTAGTGATATTATAACATCATCATTTGAAAATGATGGTACTTCAGGAAACCAATCATCCTTCCTATTAGGCTCTATAGTTTTTAATCTTTTATAGTAATGTTCAGGATTATTAATTAGATTTTTTATCACAACATATCCTAGATCATTAAACTGTTTTGTTTTTTGTAATCTACCTAAATCCATTAAGCTTCACCTATCCAACAATTAACAGAAAATCTTCCTTTCTCAAAATCAATTGAAGATTTTGTAGGTAATACAGTATGTGCTACATTAGCAGCAAATATAAATCCAGTGTCTGTTTCTGGTTTAAATGTGTGTGTTTTATTATCTTTTTCAATAAGTTGACCATCTGATATTGGAGATGTACTAAACTTTATTTCACCCCCCTCATAATCTGTGTCTCCGAAATAATATACAAATGTCATTTTTCTAATACCTGCATCTAAACTATCTACATGCCATCTATAAAAATCACTTTCATCTCCATATCTACTAACTTGTGTTTCATGATGGTTTGTCTTATAGAAATCACAAAAAGGTAGTTGTGATGATGACATAATATTTCTGAATATACTACTTCTAAATAATTCCATAATAGACTCTAACAATATTGATTTTGTTCTATCTTGAGAATAAACTTCATCATAATAACATGATAAGTTTTTTCTTATACCTTCATCTATTACTCCTTCACCATTATTATTTATGGTTGCAGAATTAAAATTATGTCTGTTCTCTAATGCTTCTTTAAATATACTTCTTTCAGTTTTATTTCCAAAACAATTATTAATTTTTATTATAAACGGATCACGAAAAACTTCAATATTATTCATATATTTTGAGAATGTGTCTCCTTTATAAATGATTCTAAAGTGTTTCTTGTAATACTATACCAGTGTTTCCAGCACTTCCAGCAGAACCACCTGAACCTCCACCTGCACCACCAGCACAAGCTACTGTTCCATTGTTTGTGTAATCTTTAGTAACTAAGTAAATATATCCTCCGTTACCTCCACCACCAGAGCCACCAGTTCCTCCTGAACCTCCCCAAACAGAACCACATCCGGGATTAGCAGGTTGACCAGAACTGCCTGTAGTACCTGCATCACCATTTGATATTATAGATGCTCCTGATGCAACTATAATTTTCTTAGCCATTATAACAATCATACCTCCTCCTTTTCCACCAGCTCCACCTGAGCCACCGTTACCACCCGGAGAACAACCACAGTTTCCAGAACCACCATCACAACCACCGTTTCCACCTTTTCCTCCTGAACCACCTGCACCACCTCCGGCACCTATAAATTCTGTTCCTTTCATTGCATTTCTAAATTCATATACTTTGTATGGACTACTAGTTCCTCCAACATAAAATCTTTCTGGTTTTGATCTTGGTAAACAAGAAAGTCCATAAACATCAGAACCTACTGTCGAATTTACTGATACATCTGTATCATCATGACTTGCTGTTGAAATATCCCAAGCTGTACTTAATGTGTAAGTGTATATTTTATCATTCTGTGAACCTAGATATCTTAGTTTAGTTCCACTATCAGTTATCTCAAAGCTTCTTGGTGCGTTATCTTGTGATTGACAACTGAATGATTTACTTGCAGATGAAACACCACTACTTACTTGCCATGCTGTTGATAATGTGTATTGATATATTGTAGCATTATCAGCTAAACCATACATCTTTGTGCCGTCTTCACTTAACTCAAGATCTTTTCCACCTGTTTGAACACTACTGTAGCCATAATTTTGATCACTTCCTAATGTTGATATATCATATGCAGTTGAAGCTGTATATCTATAGAATGCTTTATTACCTGTTTGGTCTGAAATTTTGTAACAATATGTTCCATTATTTCTCCATTTTAATCCTCTTGTATCTGCTGACTGTGAACCAAATTGGAAACTTTTACTTGCATAAGAAGCAGTAGATATATCATAAGCTGTACTTAATGTATATTGATATCCTTTTTGTGAATCACTTGCAGAATTACTAGATAAATATAATTTAGTTCCGTCTGGAGAAACATTAACACTAGCATTAGCACCTGCTGGTACTTGACCAGTTCCATATTCAAATACTTTATTTGAGTATGTTGGAGGGAATTTTCTAGTTGATGTATCAATAGCATATTTCATAGAACCACCTGTTGCAGTTGATGGTGTTATTGCAGAACCATTACTAATATAAATATCTCCAAATATTTCCATATCAGCAGTAGTAGAATTAGTTTGTTCTGAATCATTTGTTATTAAAATATATCTTAAATCTGTTATGCCACTTGCTGTGACAGTTTTTGATTCTAAAACAGTTCCATATGAAGTATCATTTTCTGCGTATACATTAGCAGTAAAATTGTTTCCATCTCTAACTATTTCCCATCTGTATGTGTTTGATGTATTTGGAGTATATGTTGAACTGAAAGATTGAACGTGTGTTGAGTTTCCCTCATTATTTGTGTTTGAGTTTGCTCTTAATCTTGTTATTGGTTCTGATGAGTTGAGAATCTGTTGTAAGTTAATTGAATATTGATTAGTTCCACTGTCTTGTAAACTCTTACTAAGCATAATATTTGCTGTCACTCCACCACCTGATGGAACAGTATTCCATACAATCTTTCCTAGTCTCACAGTAAATGTACTATCATCTAAATTATTACCACTTCCTAAATAATCTCCATCTTGTAAATCTATGTAAATTTGTTGGTTGGTTGTATTTCTTCTTAAAGTCTTAAGATCAATACTATCATTGGATGAATTATATTCAAAGTCACTACTATTAGATGTAACCCATCCTTTGTCAGTTGATAAATCATCTGTGACTGTAAAAGCATTACCTCCACTACCACCTGAACTTCCAGCACTACCCGGCTGACCCGATTGACCAGATGGTGCTCCATATGAAGATCCACCACCCCATGGATCATAGTTACCATTTCCACCACTAGAACCACTACCTCCTTTTCCACCGGAATCTTTTAACATATTTTTACCATCTACTCCGGCAGCAGAACCTTTACCAGTCATTGATACAGTACCATTAATTGTACATGTACCTTTACAATGTATTAACATTGGTGATTCACTAGAATCTAATGTGACACCAGAGTTTATTGTTAAATCATCATAAAATTTTGGTTCTGTTAAAGTTGTGTTAGAAGATATTGTCACATCACCATCAGTACCTCTTCCAAAAACGGTGTTTGTTCCTCCGGCAGCACCTAATGTGTTCCATGAAGAACCATCAAAAAGATATTGTGCTTGTGTGGCGGTTTCTATAAATATTGTATTAGTTTGAACATCTGTTGGTTTAGTATCTCCTGATACTCCTGATAATCTACCACCTGATAAATATTGTAAAGTCATCCAAGATCTTCAGCTGCAACTACACCTGCAACTCCAGCTCCTCCAGCACTTGAACCTGAACCACCACCTGCACCTGCTGTACAAGCAACAGTTCCATTATTAGTGTAAGTTTTATATACTATATATACAACACCTCCGTTTCCACCACCACCAGAGCCACCAGAACCACCAGTACCACCCCATACAGCACCACAAACAGGTGATCCGGGATTACCTGAAGAACCGGAGTTTCCGGCTTCACCGTTGGCAGTAATTGAACCACCTGATGCAACTTCTATCTCTTTAGCCATAATTACAATTGTTCCTCCACCTTTTCCACCAGCTCCACCTGAGCCACCAGAACCTCCTTGTGAAGTACCACATCCCGGTGCATATCCACCGTTACCACCATTACCACCAGTGCCACCAGAGCCACCACCTGCTCCAATATATGAAATAGGATTACCGTCACCTGCACTTTCTGCTAAATATTTAACTGACATATTTGTAGCTTGTGATGCTGAACTAGCATTACCACCACCAGCATTTCCAGCACTACCCGGTTGACCTCCTTGACCACTGTTATTACCCCATGGTTGAGAGTTACCACCGTTACCATTAGCACCGTTACCTCCAGAACCAGCAACTCCATTAGGTGTTGTTGTTCCATCCCAGAGTTTAATATCATCAAATGAACCTGTTACACTTCCACTTCCTGAACCAGACTCAAAGTTTGCAAGTTTGAAATATCTTAAACTATCAACACCAGAAGGTAAACTAGATTCTGTTTGTGTGTGATGTATTGTACTATAAGCATCATCATCATATATTGTAAGAGTTACACTTGTTGCTGAAGTACGTTTAATCTCATAATATTTTGTGCCTGATGATAATTTTTCATCATCTGTACCTGAAATTGCACCAGCAGTTAATGCAGCGTTTTCTTTATACGTACAACCATCATTATCATTTGAAGCAAAATTAAATCCTATAAAGTCTTGGTTATCTGCTGCACCATTAGTATTGTTTGATAATCCTACAAAAGCAATAATGTTTGAACCACTAGAATGTGATTGGGCTGTAATTGTTCTTTTGAATCTTAGTAAGAATTTTTCATTAGATACATTTGCACCAAAATCTAATGTAGCTACATCATCACTACCGTCTCTTTTTATATTGTAAGCTAAAACACCACCTGTTACATTATTATTACTTGAATCACCAAAGCTCCAACCAGTTGTTGAAGAACAATCGTTTTGGAATCTTGGATTTCCAGCAATAGTTGAAATAATATTAGTTGCATCTGATGAAGCAGTTCCTTTTGCATTCATAGATATAGTACCATTAACTGTACATTTTGTTTTACAATGAATAACTAATGCACTTGCACTTGAATCTAATGTGACACCAGAGTTAACTGTTAGATTATCATAAAATTTATCTTCTGTTAAAGTTGTGTTAGATGCTATTGTTACATCACCATCTACACCTCTACCGAATATAGTATTTGTTCCACCACTTGATCCTAAACTATTCCATGTAGAAGAACCATCAAAAAGATATTGTGATTTAGTATCTGTTTCAACAAATATAGAATTTGCTGGAACGTTTGTTGGTTTAGTATCTCCCGACACACCAGTTAATCTATTACCTGCAAGGTAAACTATGGTCATGCGATTTGCACTTCCACGAAGGAGCCACCCTTCTTTATTTTAATAAATAAACCATCATTGTCGGAATCTATTGTTTTAGCATAGACTCTTCCATCGTTTGCTGATGGGTTGGCAGGGGCAGTCATTCGTGTTAAATCTAAATAACCTGCACCTAGTGTAGGACTTGTTAAAGTTTTATTAGTTAAAGTTTCAGAACCAGCTATAGTTGCAATTCCAGCTTCTGTTAATGTTTGATTCTCCCAGACACTAGATGAATTGTTATATTGTAAAATTTCATTATCACTAATAGATGTGATTGTTGTATCATTTAATTCTGTGATAGTATCTTCTGTAGCTACTTGAGTATCAACATAATCTTTGACTGCTGCTGATGTAGGTAATGTAGTATCATTATCATTAGAACCTATTCCTTCTGATTCAATTACTACTGCTGCTGCTGCAAAATCAGCTACTGCTAGATTTGTAATTGAGTTACCTGTTGCATCTGCATCTATGGTTTTATTAGTTAATGTATCTGTACTACTTGTTGTTATTTTTGTATCTATTTGTGTCTGTGCATTAGAAGATAAAGTATTGATATATTGAAATTCTGCACTTGTGACAGATCCATCTGCAATTTTAGTTGCATCTATTGCTGCTGATGCCTTTATATTAGCATCCTCAATATTTGTGACTGAGTTACCTGTTGCATCTGCATCTATTGTTTTATTAGTAAATGTGGTTGTACTGGCTCCTGTAATTATACCTGCTTCTGAAGTACTTTGATTAATCCATTTTGAACTAGAACTATCATATGCTAATAAATCATTATCTGCTATTGATGTGATATTTACATTTGCTATATCATTTACTGCATTAACAACCCCTCCTCCATAACCATACCAATAGTTACCTTTTCTAATTAATATTTTAGGACTTGTAACTGATAGGGTTTCGTCTGCATCTGATACTGTTTTAATCTGACCATCTGCTGATGGACTTGAAGTATTCTTTAATGTGATAGTGTCACCTGTATCTGCAAATAAGTATATTAAATCATATTGACTTGTGTTTGTAATTGCTAATTTGTCTAAATCATCTGATGTTCCTGATTCTGCTGCTGCTACTGTTACTGTATCAGTTACTGTTAACACACCACTAGATATAGTACGTGTGGCATTTGCTGGAGTAAATCCCAGCATACCTTGTGAATCTGGATCAGCATTCCATTCATTACTACCCACCGGACTTGACCCATCATCTGGGTAAGCAGTTGTATCTACTTGTGTTGCGTGTTTGTATAATGCTTTTCTAGCCAAGCTTTACCACCACTTTTTCATGAGTTCTTACTTTGTCGTTTAATCCTTCTTGAGGTGTGTGATTAAGTCTTTCTAGTAATCTAAATATACCTTTCATTGTAGGCTTAGCCATGTGGCTATACTCCTGTGAATGTATGGTTTACGAAAATTTTCAGAGTGTCTGAAGATGTTTTGTTAAAAGATGTGATACTGAAATGAGATAATAATTTTGTACCAGATGCTGGGCTTGCTGCACCTACGTGAATACATCCACCGATAATTGCGTTTGCACTAAAGTCTGATGTTGTCCAACTGGTTCTCCAAGTTACAATGTCTGTACCTGCTCCAGTGTTATCAGAGTCACCATCATTAGTTTTAGGATAATTAGAATCAATTGCTTTTCTTGAAGCTGTGACTGGTGTTGCTACTTCATTATATGTGTCTCCTTTTGCTGGAGTTGCAGAACCTGTTCTTAGTTCCATTCTTCCACTTGAACCATCAAAGTCGCTAGTTGGTGTTTCACCTACTGCTTGTTGTGCATAAAATAGATCTCCATCGTTTGTAACAATGTTTTCACCATATATCCAACTCTTCTCTCCATCTGCACTTGTTCTTACAATACAGATGTTAAGGTCTGGGTTTATCCAGTTTGTCTTTGGTGTTTTTGATTCAAAGAGTCCAATCATACTAATAACTGTAAGTAATAATGAGTATTTAAAGATTTCTGATTATAAAGCATCAGTGAAAATTATACCGTCATTACCATTAGCACCTGTTGGGCTTCCAGCTCCACTTCCTTTTGTGACTGTAACAGTGCCATTATTGGTGTATGTGACATATGCTAAGTAGATATATCCACCAGCTCCTCCACCTCCACCGGCTCCAGTTCCACCAGTACCACCCCAAATTTGACCACATCCGGGAGAAGCAGGTTGACCAGAACTACCAGCAACACCATTTTCTCCATGACATGTAATAGATCCACCTGAGTTTACTAAAATATCTTTTGCAATTATAGCAACCATACCTCCACCTTTACCACCGTTACCACCATTACCACCAGAACCTCCCGGAGAACTTCCACAATTTCCAGAACCTGTATCAGTAGCACCATTACCACCTGCACCACCAGCACCTCCATTTCCTCCACCAGCTCCTATATAGTTGGTTTCATTTGTAATGTATTTAACAATATGTTTAACGTTAGTTGATATAGATGAATCGTCTCCACCACCCGGCTGACCTGCTTGACCTGCTTGACCCGGTTGACCATTTGGGGCTCCGTAAGGTGCACCACCTCCCCAAGGAGTATATGTACCATTACCACCAGTGTTACCAGTACCCCCAGCTCCACCACCACCTGTTGCCATGTTTACAGCAACAGTGTTAATTGCACTTCCTTTTGAATTCATTGATATAGTTCCATTTACAGTAACTCTTCCTTTACAGTAAATAACTAAAGGAGAAGCAGATGCATCTAATGTGATACCAGAGTTAATTACTAATGAATTATAGTATTTTACACCTGTTAAAGTTGTATTACTTGAAAGTGTTACATCACCATCTGCACCAGAGCCAAATATATGAGAGTCATTAAATCCATGATCGTTTGAAACTCCTGAATAACTATCAGTACTTGTAACTGCACTACCATTTGTTACTGCCTTACCTATAAATAATGAATCGGCTGCTAAACTTCCACTTGTATTTTTTGTAAAACTGAAACCTTCTGCTTCACTATTACTATCTCTATCTAATGTTATGTAAATATAATTTGTAGCGTTTGCTGATAAACTAGATACTGATTCTGTGGCAGTGCTTTGACAACTTAACCCTTTTAATCTTGCTTCACCAGATGCTATATTTACTGCTAATCCTGTACCAGCAGATAATGCATATCCACTTTTTACATAATCAGCCATATGTGAGAATAATTTCTCAAAATCAGAAGGCTCTATAACTTTAGCAGATATTGAATCTGATCTCGGTATTAAGAGTTTTGCCATTTAACTCACCGTAATCTGCCATTCAACAATTGCTCTTTTAGATGTTGTTTTTACTAATGGACTACTATCAATTAGCCTTGCTATCATTAAAGGTGATGAATTATCATCTCTTAATGCTATCTCATTCCATGTAAAATTAGCTTCTGAATAACCAAAATCTGTTGATACATATACAGTACCTGTAACATAAACTCTATCATCAGATGCTATTGCTTTCCAAACTTTATTACTTGAAGCCTGTAAATCAACTTGACTTGCAGATGCTGCAGTTGTTGAATCACCAACCCCTATATATTCAAATTGACCTCCACCAGTGATTTTAGCAAGTTGTTTTAACATAGATTCTTTACCTGTGGTCATTAGAAGGTTATTTGTTACTGTATCACGAATAAGTTTTTCTTCTCCGTCTGATTTTTCCCATACACGAAGTCTTACTTTTCCTATGTAATTTAAATCTGTCTTAGTCATTATGCTCCACTTCCATATACATCTTGTGTTGTTCTAGAACCATATTTAGAACTTCCCCATGTTGCTCTACTCTTATCATATATATTGGTTGAGTCAGACATATTTAAGGTTTCGGTATATTTATGACCTTCAACATTACCACCCGTTGCACTCATAGTTACTATTAATTCTGGAGATTCATAATCTCTGATTTCTTTAATTGTGGTTATAGCACTTTCTACATTATGTAGTTTTTCTACTATCTGTTTATCATATTCAAGATAATCAAATGCATACTCACCAATATTTATTGTTGTATTATATTCAGGGTATGTCCAATCTATTGATTTTATTACGAATGGTGAATCTGTTAAACTAAGAAGTGAATTTGTTACGTATATTAAATCATTCTCATTTAAGAAATTATCATGTTCTCCTAACTCTATTTTTATCTTTCTAACAATATCTTTATACTTTTGTAAATAGCCCTGTACAAACCTAACTCCATCAGCTCTATTTGCTATCCAAGGCATTGTCATTCTCTTTGCATGAATACCATATGTATCTATACTTGATTGTTTTGTACCTCTAATAAATAATGGTTTCTCATATTCATAATCTGCTACAATACTTCCACTCACAGGAGTTGTAAAATTAATTGTTTTACCAACACTATCAAGACTAAAATGAACTTCAGGTGTTAATTCAGTTCCATCATCTGTAACTTTTATTGACACTGCTCCGTTATTCAAAGTTAAAGCACTAACATTACTTTGACCTGAGAAGGTTTCTACTGTATGATATCTAAGGTTCTCACCTAGAACAGTTAAATCATTTATTATTTCTGTATCATCATAACCATTCTCTAATATTTTGGCATTAGTTCCATGTGTTTTGTTTTCAAATGTCTGATTGAATTCAGCAGGTTCAAACACAAATTGTTTATTTGGAGTTGTATAGAAAACCTTGTTAACTAACACTGCAAAGTTTCTAACAATATCTAAAAGTTTACCATCAGCAGTGAATTTAGTTACAATTAAGTTAGAAGTAGCACCACGGCTTATCCATTCAAATTCTGTATTATTTGTAATTAAATCTTCTAGGATAAATTCTGGTGATTTCAGATCATATACAGTTCCTCTTACTTCTGTATCTGGTAATACCTTACCAAATGATTGTGCAATAATTTCTTTCTTTACTGTTTTATCAGCAATCTTTGTAACCTTCCCACCAAATTTCATAACAGATCTAGGGTTTGCTTTCTCATATAATTTCTTTGCTTCACTATCAACTATATTATCATTATACAATCTTACTCTTGATATACTACCATTAAAGAAATCACTCGTATGGTCTCTTCCAATTCGTAATACATTAGTATCTGTTAAGTTTGTTGTAGATGAAACTGTTCCTTTAGAAGCATTGTCTATTTGTAATGTAATTAGATTACTTGCGTTTCTAAAAACTCTTATCATATGCCAGTCTTCATCATTATAGCCTGCTGTAGAACTTGTTATTGTTGATGAACCTATAGAAAATTTTACATCACCTGCTGATGATGCATTAACTTGTAATGCCCAACCATTACTTCCACTACTTCTTTTTGATAATATTGTCATATTGGATGTTGTAGCAGTCCATTTAACCCATGTAATTATATCAAATTTTCCTGAAAAATCCAAAGTATTTGAATCAGGTATTTCTACTTTTGATGCTGTTCCATTAAATACACCTGTTCTACCACCCCATTGATCATTACCATAAGTTACACTAGTAGCAGTTCCATGATTATTGTTACCACTTTCATCTTTAACTGATGTTTGAAAATTCCAAACACCTTTTAAACTTGTTAATGATGTGTAATCTTGTAACCATATTAAATCTTGATTTGTAGATACACTTTCATTGTATGGTATATCAACTCTTATTTGATCAATTGCTCTGTCACCTTCTTTTGTTAATCTACATTTAAGTGGGGTTACAGTTGTGCCATTAAGTATTAATTTAACATAAGCCAACTAAGTCACCGTCACATCTTCACCGACAGTAAACTCTATACTTGCATTATAAATTGCTGGATCTTGTGCACCTTTTGATATATTAATAGAACTAATTATACCAAATCTTGATAATAGAGATTTAGAATTATCATCATCATATAATTGGAACTCATATTTTTCGTTTGTAGAAATACCTATTTTTTCAAATATTTCTATTAGGAATACATAAGCACCTTCTGGTGTTCTTGGATCCCATGAAGTACTATCAGAATTTCTACTGAATGCATTAATTGCAGTACCTCCTGAATCCAATGCTGGTGAAGTTGTTTCATCTTTTATAATCCAAGCAAATGTAATTTTTGATGTATTACCTTCAGCTTTTGTTAGGATAGCTTCAACGGCTGCACTCTCTGGTAATCCAAATGTTTGAACAGGAACTGTTAATGCTTGTGAGAATGTTTTAATGTTTTTTGCTTCATATTGATATTGAAGACTACTTCCCAAATATCTTTTAAGATAAACTTTCATCTAGATTATACCTCTTCTTGAGTTTGCTTCTAATACCCATCTTTGTACTAAGTCTCTTAATTCAGAATAATCAGCGTTATTACCTATATTACCTACGTTAAGATTAAGAATGAAGTTTGTTTGACCTCCACCACCAACACCGGGAGTTACTGTTTCTGCTCCTCTTTCACCAAAAGCATAAGCTTGACCACTTTTACCAATACCTAATATAGGTTCATTAATTATACCACCATTAGCCATACCCATAATATCTCTCCAAGTTAAATTAGGATCAGTACCTCCATATTGATAATAATCTGATGCTGTTTTTCCGTAGTGACCTGATGCTTTTGATAATATATCTGCTGCTGCTTGTGATTCTGCTGAAGTCTGTGCAGTTGCAGATGCATGTCTATATTTATCTAAATTCAATGTGTTAGCAAGGAAATCAACTACAGAGTTTTCTGCTGTTGCTTGATTATTTAATCTTGTTATTTCTGCTGCTGTGTTTGGTATTCCCATTGCATCTTGTATTCCTTTAATTTCACCATGAGATTTTAAAGTACCATCTGAATTTAGAATTCTATCATAATAAGAAACACCACTTGATGGGTTCATTCTTCTATCAGTTATTTCTGCCACTTTTGATTTGTGACTAGCATTAGCATTTGATATAGCTGCAGCAAAACTTTCATTAAGACTTGTTGCATCAGAAGTAGAACCTTTAAATGTACCATCAGCGTTCCACATATCAACTGCTTGAGTTGATTTTATTGCTGCATCTGTTGCTGCAACATTTGTTGAGACATGACTATATGTATTCATTTGTGATTTTTTAAATGTTTGATATTGGCTTGTCAATCGTGTAGCAGATTCTTGAATAAAGCTTCCCATAAACTCTAATGCAGTTACTGCTGTTATACCATGAGCTGAAGCTCTTTTCATTAATTCTGCAAGTTTAGCAGTTTCTTGTTTGGATAAATCACCATCTGCAACCATGGCTGTTATAGTATCTTTCATTTCTGTAAACATATCAGATTGCTCTTTAGTCATATCTAATTGAGTACCAACTTCACCAAGTTTTCCTTTTTCTAAAACAGTGATTCTATTAGCACCACCTGTGCCACCAACTCCACCACCCAATCCACTCATCAAATATTCAATTACTTTATCATCTAACTTGTGACCTTGACCCATGTATCTTTTCATTCCACTTGCTGCTCGCATAAGATCTTCATTACCTGATTTCATAAGTTGGTCTAATTGCCAATCTTGTGTTCCATCATAAGCTCTTCCAGCAGCAACTTGTGCAGCGAATGGGTTTTGTACATTGCCAAATATAGGTGTTCCAAATATTTTTACCTCTGATAATATACCAGTAATCCAATCAAATATACCACCAAAAGATGCCCATATACCAGCAGATATTGTTTCTACTGGTTTTAATAAGAAACCTAATATTCTTTTACCTGTTGAAGCACCAAAGTCCATTAATGATTTACCTTGTTTAAACCATGGTATTGCTATATTCTTTAAGAAGAATAACATAATAGGTCTTAACATTGCACCAAAGAAATCACCAATAGGTCTTAGTATTAACATAACTGATGTGTTTAATAAACTCATCATTGTTTTTAATAGTGGTGATGAATCAAATAATTTCTTACCTAACATACCAACAATACTTCCACCAACTGCAAACTTCATCATACCTTTCATAGCATCTCCCACTGCTCCAGCTTGATCTTTCTTTGATTTTTTTGCTCCGGGGCTGTTACCTGTAACAAGTTGTTTCATATTTGCTGCTTGTTGTTTCATTGCTTTGTAGAATGATTGACCAGTCATTTGACCAGTACCACCATGTTTTATATTAGGTATAGCCGACTTTCTACCTGTTCCTTCTTTCTTTTCTTTAATTCCACCTTTGCCTGTTTTTATTATACTGTGAATTGCTTCTAATCTTTTTTCCACTCTACCTATAGCTTTTAAATCGTTTACAAAATCTTTTCTTGATTGACCTTTATTTTGTCTTTCTTTAATTGTAGGTATTTTATCTACCTTTCTCATACCTCTGTCTGCTTTTTCTATATAACCTAACTGTTTCTCTAATACCTTATAGACATCTTTCTGTATTCTTACTAAGTTATCTAGTTCCTTTAGCATTTTCTGTACATCAGGATCTTTATTACTATCTTCGGCTGACATTATATATAACTAATTCTTTCCTGTATTTAAGTTTCCCTTTCTCTTTTTTCTTGGTCTTTTTACACGCTGGTCTCCTACAGGCATATGTGCCTTACCTTGTGCTTTCTTACTCTCTCTTTGATATATTTGTAACATCATTTTTAGATGTTTGAAAGGTGTTTTATCTACTTGTTCTTTATCCCAATGCCACTGTGATGCACAAAAAAGATATATACCGTAGATTAACTCATCACGTTCGCTGAGTCGTTGAAAGGCTTCATCATCCTGTTCAAATATTCCCCTAAAGGGTAGGATTCCAGAATTTTATCTCCTATCTGGGTGACTACTTTGTAGCCGACTTTACTTATTCCTTGTTCTGATATTTCGAAAGGAGCTTTTCTTAAAGCGTTTATCATAATTTCTTTTCTATAATCTTGTACATTTTCTAATAAATTATTTTTTGCTTCATCTATATCTGCTGTCTTTTTAATAATTTTTTCAAACACACCGAATGGCATATCATCTTCATATTCTATACTTTCTTGTTTACCATCAATTTTTACAGTGAATGTAACAACTGTCATAGAATAATAAAAATAATTGACTAATATAAAGCTTTCCTATTTTGCTGTAGCTGTACCGTTTATTGCTACTACACTTGCTCCTCTGGCTTCAAAGTTTATTGTTTCGAAGACTGGATCTACTGGAACAATACCATCTACTGTATGAGTATCGATTGTTACACCGTGTAGAGTAATTGTAATTGATTTCTCTGCTGCACCTGATCCACTATTTGTAAATTTAAGTTCTAATGCTGCACTTGATCCAGAATGAATTTCTGAAGATGGTGGAGTATCAATTTGGTCTATTAACTGTTGTAACATGTTATTATCTTTCCATGATGTTTGGAATGTACCATTAATATCAAATCCTTGTCTGTATGTTGCAGTTGCTTTATGAGAACCAACTGCGTATAATAAGTTTGCATTTTGTGTGAATGTTGTAGATACACTTTGTACTTCTGCTACTGTTGCTAATGCAGAACCGTTATACCATTTTAATGAACCATGTGCAAATGTGTATGGAAAATTGATATCGTCTGCTGCTGGGGTAGAATCTAATGATGTTGTTGCATCTCCCTCAGAACCAAATGTTACATCTGCTGTAACGTTTACTAAATCATCTACAGCAGTGTTAATTGAAAAACCTGATAATATACATCCAAGTAATTTTCTTGATATGTTTTCTGTCTCGCCTGCAAATCCAACCTCAGTTGTGAATGAAGTACATGTTTTTGGTGCATCTGCATATGTGTGAGTGTATGGTGCTGAAGAACCAGATGTTGTTGCTGCTCCGTATAATGCCTTGAATAGCCAAGGGTTTGATAATATAAAGTCTACTGAAACACTTCCAGATTGTTGTCCGTAAGCAAATGCTTCTCTTTCAACTTGGTTTAATTTTCTGATATCTTTTCTAGAGTTGTTTAATGTGATTGCTCCTACTGATTGTTGTAGTCCAAAAGGCTTATCATATGTACTAGTTGCAGAACCAAAAGTTGATTCCCATCCGTATTGAATATAGCCATGTGCACCTGTTCTTACCATGATAATATCATTCCTCGCTATAAGTATTTAAATATTGCCTATGGATCCATTTTTCTGTATCTGATAGTGATTATATGTCTATACATATTCCTGTAGAGGTGGCTTAATGATTCACTAGCAGTCAACCTCAAATCTACAAAATCAGACCTTCGTATTTGGTCTTTTATTATTCTTTGTATTTCATTAACAGTATCTTCATGATTTTCAATATTTAGATATGTTCTTATATCTAATTCAATAGTTACTGCATGAAGGTGATTAGTTCCGTATAAATTAAAGTATGATATGTCTTCACCCTCTGGTTTTAACAGAATTGTAGCTCCTCTTGAATTACCAAAACCTAATGTTTTCTCTTCCCATATTGGAATTACTCTAGGAACATAACCAGCATCTGCTGAGCCTGTATTCCATTTATCTTCTATAACTGATTTTAAGTCATCTAATGCAATATATAGAGCACTACCCATGATTTATATTATTACATCAAGTATTTATACTTGACCTTTATCCCATCCTATATTCTTACCTTCAAACTCAACATCGAACATTCTCATTGTTTCATCCTCTCCGTCTAAATCAAGTCCATGTGGTTTTTCATAATGATCATTATTTAATGGCATATCATATCCTTCTCTCTCAAACTTTTTCATAATTAAATATGCTAGTCTATCTATTGTATCTTCATCTATAGCCCACGAATTAGATTTAATAGGATCTGGATTTTCTGCTAATGTTTCTCTCCTATATTTGATTTCAGCATTTTTAATATTACCATCAATATATAATTTTTTAGCTTTTATCCAACTTTTGAGAGCATCTATATTTACTTTTGTGCCGGGTGGAACTCTATAAAGTTCTAATGCTGCAGCATCTTCTGCTTCTCTTCGAGTGTCTGAATCATGATAACCAATCACTCCTCTTTTATCTTGTGACAATTCTGTAACAACTCTTGCGTTAGGAGAAAATTCAAAATCTCTTATTAGAATATCTTTTGCTTCTGCTAATCTTATTTTCTCCTGATTTATGAAACCAAGAAATTCAAAAGCGTTTCTTTTAATACCTGCTTTATGTAATTTTACTGTAAGATGACTCTTAAGTCCACCAGCAATTCTTGAAAAAAGTGCCATTATGGAACTACAAATACTTCTCTACGATTCTCAATACACTTTTCAATATCTCCTCTCCAATCTTTTTTAATTGATTCAAGATCAATACCTGAACCACCGATTGGTAATCTATCCATTCTTAGACTTCCATTGAGAACATCAAGTGCTACCATTTTAACAACACAGTCTTCAACGTCATATGGTATTGTTGAATCACCTGCATAGTTTTCTCCACCATATCTGTAAGTTACTCTTACTCTGTTCTTTCTTAAAATTGAAAATATAAAACCTCTAAGATGAATTGTTCCTCTTTCATAGTTTGCATCATACCATTGAGAGTTTCCAATTATGTTTTCCCAAGTAGATGAAGAACCTTGCCAAATTTCTATTTTATCACCTTGTGATGTATTTAAATCATAAATATTTCTGTGTTGTAAAAATATAGGAGTACCCCAACCAAAAGTATAAAGTAATGGTAAGTCATGTAATTCTCTTGTCTTTGTTTTTGATCTCCAAGCATGACCTGTTCTTCTATCAAACTCATCCTCCTTCCTATTTATTATTTTTTCAATTTGAGTTTTATTAGGAATAGTAGAAGCAGTAACGGGGATTCTGAGCAAATCTGCAATATCTTCAACTGAACAGTAGGTTGTAACCATGATAGTGTTGAGGTTATATCGTATTTAAATTTACTTAAAGACGACCGTATACTCAGCATCGCCTGTTATATCTGCAAATATACCTGCTTCAAATCTTCTGTTAATTCCTACATATGTTCCTTGAGATTCTGAAAATATTGTAAATTCTGTTGCACCTGATGCTGATGTTCCATTTTTAAATATACATTTTGAGCCTGATGAACCAGTCTTTGAAATATATACATTTACTATAACTCCATGATCTCCTTTAATTGTGGTATCAGAGTTAAATGACACTACATTGTGGTTTAGTTCTACCATACAGGTTTATTCATGTGTTCATATATAAACTTTATTGAGAAAAAAAAAGTCGGCTATTTTGGACTCTAGTAGCCTATGACTAGAAATTCGAATACTTTGTTTGCAATTGAGGTGCTGTTTGCTACTTCTGCAAATACTGCGCCTGCTGAGCCACCTACGGAATAGAGTTTGATTTTCT
>VTLG01014495.1_pt1 | contig 50707 bp, 76 predicted proteins | sample 4694571 | NCBI WGS metagenome assembly VTLG01 (sample SAMN12604809, study PRJNA352737) | marine metagenome | biome: ENVO:00000447; feature: ENVO:00000209|ENVO:00000569|ENVO:01000036; material: ENVO:00002151; isolation source: viral sequences binned using virsorter ... | reverse complement strand
TTTTCATTTACTTACACTCCTAGTTATTGTTTAAAGTGCTTTTAAATCTTTTTCTAGCTCTTCCATATCAGCTTGTTCATCTTGTAATCTAGATATATCAGCTTTTACACGACTAATATCACTAGCAAGACTACTTAAGTCATAAGACTGAACTGAGTCATCAAGTGCTTTACCACTATTTGAATCAAACTGCTTTTTAACTAGCTGTAATTCATTATGTGATTTCTCAGCTTCAGCTATTCTTAGAACATTTCCATCGTCATCTGTGACTTCAGAAACTGCTGGAGAATCAACTACTTTAGCTTTCTTTACAGACCAGCTTTTAGCAGACTTCATTGCTTTATAGTTTTTCATTTACTTGTCCTCTAATTGTTGTTTGAGTTGTTTTACTTCAGCAGATAACTCTTGAACTGCTTTAATTAATGGCATTACCATTTTTTCTGCGGATATTCTTTGTCTGCCATCATCTCCAACAGACCACCCACCAAATGTATCTACACCTTGATTGTCTAATGCTTGTTTAACTTCTTGAGCAATTAAACCATGTATAGTTTTATCTCCACCCATTGCTCTTTTATCATCAGCATCGTAAGCACTCCATTCTTTTGGAAACTCACTTGGGGATTTATGTTTATATGTTACTGGTCTTAAATCGTTTATAAAATCAAGACCTAAAGTATCATCTTTAATATCTTTTTTCTGTCTTACATCTGATGAATAATTCCAAGTAGCATCTGCGTTAAAATCATTTTCAATATGGTTTGTATCATTACCAATAAATACTGCATTATCTTTATCTGTAGCAGTTAGATTATTTCCAAGTACAACATTATTTGTATTATCTGCTGAAGCAACATCTACATTATATCCTACTAATGTATTCTCAGAACCAGTTTGAATTACATTACCTGCATCCTTACCTATCGCTACATTGTCTGCTCCAGTACAAACTCCTAAAGCTCCATAGCCAATAGCTACATTATCATCATCTGCATTAGCACTAAGAGCAGTAGCCCCAATAGCTACATTTCTATGTCCATCAGTACAATGGTCACCAGCCTCATGTCCTATATAAATACAACTTGTACCAGTAGTGTGACGCACTCCAGCTTGGTATCCCACAGCGATATTACCAGACCCACTTGTCAATGCAGTAAGAGCATCATATCCGATTGCTATTTGACCTACTGAGGTATTTGTACCAGTAGCATCAAGAGCATTAGAGCCAATGGCAATATTACTTGAAAATGGAACTGCACTCCCTCTTGAACCAGCTAATGCAGCTTGATAACCTATAGCAATGTTGTCATTAGTAAAAGCATCTGCGTGAGTTGCTTTTAAATTTCCTAGAGCAATATACCCAATACCAATATTTCTATTTCCAGCACTATTAGAACTCCCACTACCTACCAAAGAGTTTAATGAACCTGCGCCTATTGAAACATTATGTTCGCCTATTGTTAAAGAACCTAATGAATTGTATCCTAAAGCAGTATTATTACTTCCAGTTGTTATAGCGTTAGAAGATACTGCACCAACTGCTACATTGTTATCAGCATCTGTAATTACTTTTAATGCTTGATAGCCTACCGCAACATTGCTAGACGCATCATTATCAGCAGCAGTACCTGTACCCTGCATTGCATAAGCACCTATAGCAGTATTAGTTGCACCTACTCCAATTTTTTCGTGAGCATAAGCACCCATTCCAGTATTACCACTAGCAGTAGTAGTTCCATATCCTGAGTAGTACCCATAAAAAGCTGATGTTCCACCAGTTGTTAAACTTCTTCCACTTCCAGCTCCAACAAGTGTATTATATATACCAGCTGCTGTTTCTGTAATAGAATACCCTGATTGATGCCCTATTGCTATTGTGTAGCTTGAATGAGAAGCAACAAAACTTCCACTACTTTTTAAAGCATCTGTTCCGATTGCAACACAATGAGTAGCTGCTATACCTGTAGTAATGCCATTCATTGCTCCACTACCTATTGCCACATTATATGTAGCAGTATCAGCTGCACCTAGTGCATTAAGTCCAATTGCTACATTATTAGAACCTGTCGTCAATACATCAGCAGCACCTGAACCAACTGCTACATTATTATCACCGCCTGTAATTGCAGTTAGTGCCATATATCCTATCCCGACATTATTAGCGAATCCAGCATCTGTACCGCCTTTCATAACTGAATGACCAATAGCTACATTACTATCTGTGTCTGCGTGAGCAGCATTTTGCATTGTTTTATTTCCAACGCAAATATTAAATCTTCCTGTTACAATTCCATAACCAGCTTCACGACCTACTGCGACATTTGCTTGTTCTGCATCTGCCCCAGCACAGGCTATTAATGCCTGATATCCAACAGCCGTATTTTCATCTCCTACTACATTTACCTTTAAAGCCTCATACCCTACAGCAGTATTATCTTGACCTGAAGTAAGTGCAGCTAGAGATGCATAACCAATAGCTACTGTACCATCAGCACCTGATGTCATAGCACCTTGTCCTGCGATTGAGCCAATAATAACTGATTTGTCGGCTGCGAATGAACCACTATTAGCAGCTGTATATCCAATAACTACATTGTCTGAAACTCCAGCTGCATCATACATTGCCTCTCTACCTAGTGCAGTATTGTTAGAACCAGTACAATCTTTACCTGCTTTATGCCCCAAAAATGTATTATAACTTGTTGTTGTAAGAGTTTTACCTGATTGGTAACCAATAGCAATATTCTCAGCTCCTGAAGTAAGAGCCATTAAAGCATCTCTGCCTATTCCTATTGTACCATTAGCACCTGATGTCATATCACCATTTACACCAGCATCTCTTCCAACAAAAACAGTACTCTCTACAGATGTGGTTGTACTACCAGCATTAGTACCTATAAAAGTATTGCTCTCGCCATCAGTAAGAGCATCTCCTGAATTTCTACCTACTGCTACATTATAATTACCATCTGTAATGGATGTCATCGCTGAATGCCCGATTGCTACATTATAAGCAGCATCATTATTAGCAGCTGTACCCGATGAAGTCATTGTGCCATATCCAACAGCTACATTACTTCCTCCACCATCAATATATCTTCCTGAAGCTGTACCTATATAAACATTGTAAGACTGAGTAGTAATATTTCTAGCTGAGCTTAGTCCTATTACAATATTCTCACTAGCAGTAGTAAAACCTGAACCAGCAACAGAACCTAAAGCAACATTATTAGAGCCTGAAGTAATATCTGAAAGTGTATAATAACCGACTGCAACATTGTCGGTAGCTGTTGTAGTAGTTCCCACACCCATTGATTTATCACCAATGGCAGTATTGTAATCTGCTCCTACATTCCCTAATACTGTACCATTATTTGTAAGACCATTATAACCAAAGACTGTATTATAACTATTCCCATCATTATTACTAAGACTGACACGAGAGTTAGAATCAAGTGATAAATAATCTACAAAACTACCAGTTGATTTATTTTGTATAGTAAAAGAACCAGCTGCTTCAGCTGCTAATCTCCATTGGTCTGCATCATCATCTCCACTATCTGCAAACATATCAATATAAGAACCAGCATCAGCACCTGCTAAAACTTGTAATCTTCCTTTTAATACACTATCATATGTAGCTGTTCCTGTTCCATTTACAACTAAGTCACCATCTATAGTGACATCACCTTTAATAGTACTATCTGCTATTGCTGCGGCAGCTGGCTTTGCGAATGATTTTAAAAAAGACATGCTACCCCCCTACATATGTATAATTCGCAGAAATTTACTAGCTGCGGATGTGACTTGTTTAAAATGTACATATATAGTTTCACCTACTGCTTTTGGAACATTTAAAAATGCTAATGTTTCACCCGGTATGAGTAAATCATTAGTAGTACTAATTGTATCACTACTTGATGAATCAAATCTGATATAAACATCAGAATCACTATATATTCCTATTTGATTTGCTGAGCTCACATCAGAAGAGACATGAGCTTGACTTGAAATTGTTAATCTTGTTTGAACATTCCACTCAGCCGCTGTATCTACATTTAAAGATTCATGGGCCCTGTGCATTTGAATATTTGCCATACTTTCTCCTATTAAATAAACTTAGCTTGCGGGGCGAGAAAACTCCCTATCTAAGTTATAATAAACTAACTGACTTAAGTACTCTACTACCGCCAGTTTTATCTCTCTTCTTCATGCCATATCTAATTACGGCATCATTAAAATTCTTTTCATGCATTTGGGACATTTGCATAGCGGCAGAAGCAACATTACCATCTACCGATGTACCTGATTTGTCCATGTATAAACATTTTTTAACATAATCTACTAGTGCTAGATGCATAGTATTATCTAAATCTATATCATCATTAAGACTTTTAACACTATTAGGTTCTGCATAATAATGTAATAATATACCATCAGTAACAGCTTCAGATATAGCTTTCCATTGTTTCCTAGCTGATGTCCTAGTATTACCACTGCTATCAACTTTAGTGATTAAACATAGTTTATCGCCCTCAATAAACCATCTTGCTGTACTTTCTGGATACGTTATATTACTTGCCATTATTTTTCATCCGGTGTTGTTAATGCAGATTCACTAGAATCAGCATCCATTAATAAAATATTTTTGTCTATTAATCTTGGTATTTGTATATAATCACCATCATCATCCATTAAATCTACTCTAAAAACTTTATTAGCTTCAAGAGCATTCTCACTAGAATCTTCTGCTCCATCTCCAATTTTATACCACATTTGGTCAGCAACAGTACTCATTTTAGATTGTACTGGTTTTGTACTATACATACCTATTTGAACTAAAGCATCATTTATAAGATTAAATATATAAGATTCAGGAGCATCTGGGAATACCTGACGAACCCTACTTACTATTTGTTTTACTGATATTTTATGTACTGCCATTATGATAATCCTGCTAATTCTTTTTGATAGTCCTTTTCTAATTGAGCTAATATAGGTGTTAATAGTTCTACATCCTCTTCATTTGCCAACATAAATTCAGCTGCTTTTATAGCCGCACATACAATGACTGCTCTTTCAGCCTCATCTGGAAAAGATGCAATAGCTGTGCTATTATATGCTACAGCAGGAAATTGAACCTCAGAATATGTTACACTACCACCTACTGGTAGAACATCTAATGTATTATTCTCAACAAAATATACAGGGTCTGTAACAGTAGCATAATTCATATCATCAGAGTCACTATACCTACCCTTATGAAATGGTTCTATTTTTCTACATGGTTGATTAATATCACCATCATTCCTGAATACAGTTAATATTTTACCTGTATTTAAAGCACTAGGACTACCTGATGTAAATGATACATTACTAGCACAAAAATGTAATAATCTACTAGGTAATACTTTTATAACTTCTTTTGCTGAATCAGTAAGCCATTGAGTCGCATGAACTCTATGTGTTTCTCCAGTAGAAGTGTCAGTATTATAATCTGCATTAAATCCAGTTAAGGCACTTATTTCAGCTGCGAAATCCCAAGCCATTATGTACTCGCTACAAAAACTTCAACATTACAAGCAGATGTATCAGCAGTACAAGTTATATCAACTAAATCACCAAATGAATTAGGAGTTATTCCAGCAGCGTCAGCAGAATCCATAGTATCAACAACTCCACCTGCTAAATCAGCACAATATAAAAAAGAGCAACCTTTATCAACCTTTACTCCAAACTCATCATTGTTTTCATTTTTTAAAACTAATGCAATATGATTAGTAGTATCTAAGTTTGTAATTCTTATATATCTAACAAGGTCTTCATCAAATTGACCAGCTAAATATGATTTAGATAATTCAGTATTATAAGCTGTTCCGAATCCAAGTAATCCAATCTCATCAGTACCTATATTAACAATTCTTTTTACTATAGATGCAATACTCCCAATTTCTAATACTCTCTTAGAACCATAATCTTGATTTTCAAGTATAATATCTTCTTGTATTTTAACTTTTAAATTAGCCATTATATTCTCTCATTCATATCTTTTATACTTTCCTCAATAGACATATTGGTAACTTCAATATCTGTTCTTTTACCCATGTCGCTCATCATATACATATTAGTGGTAAATGGAGTTTCTGAGGCCCGTTTACCACACTTTCGACAATAGAACCAGTTGTCTGGATTTGATTTTTTACAATGTATACAATTCATAATTCTTTTGATTTTGGGGGCTACCTTTTAATGATAACCCCCACAGTTCAATACTGTTAATCCTTATTTATTCGGATTATGATGTAGTAACAGCTCCATCTTTACCAGACTGACCAGTTAAGTACCAATGTCCACCAAAAGATGAAAATTCTAAATAATCACCTTTAAGTGCTGATGTTCCCCAAATAACATTAGAGACACCAGTTGCTCCATCAGCGCTTGAACCCGGGCCATCATCTCCTGTGTCAACTTCAGTTTCGTTGACTTTACCAAAAATGATAGCACTTCCAGCTGCGAAAGTTACTGCTCCAGTAGGTGTATTTTCATTGACCCAGAATTTGTAATAAATTCCATCTTCAATGTCACCACCAGTTGGAAAAGTTATTGAATAAGCCCCGCCTGAGGATTCAATATAATATACTTTTCCACTATCTTTCTCAGACAATGTAATTGCCGCAGAAAGAAGAGAAGCTTTTTGTTTGTAACTTTGAGTTCCACTACTATTTTCATTTAAATAATCAGCTCTCATCTTATACTCCTTCTAAATTGAAGAGTGCGTGAGTTTCAGGGAGACTTACTTCCAGACCTGCTTCTGTAAGAATCATGTCTTTTCTTAAGTCTTCATCATCTGACTGCACATTAGTAACAATATGAGTATCACGATTAAGTCCATTTCCAACAAGAGGTCTGTATGATACATGGTCTAAATCAACCATACACATAAAACCAGCAGCTAATCCTCTAAACAATGGTTCTTTTACTAATGTAATATCACCATGAATAGTATCAACTTTGGTTACTCTATGACCAAAAGAACCTTGAGCTCTTTCAATCATATACTGAGCTTGTGTACTAGCAGTTGAATTATCAATAAAACCACCATCGCCCATCTTGTTGAACTGAGAAATAACCGGAAGTGAACAAAGAGCTAGCTTTGAAGAATTTCCACCACGTGCTGGGTCGAATATTACTTCAAGGTCACTAAGCATATCATCATAAGTCCATTCAGCAGCTGTAACAGATTTAAAGTAAGCTTCGCCCTCATTATAAGAGACTTGCCCACCACCTACTACTGCATTTGATTGACTATTTTTCATGATTTGACCTGCAATTCCTTCAGAGTATTGAATACCCTGAACAGATGCACGTTGACCAAAGAGCATTGCTCTTTCAATATCTACCTTATGTTCCCTTAGCTTTAGATTCCATATCCGTTGCCATTCATCAGCATATCCTCTGTAACGAGTTGCTCTTGCTGTATTTGTCAATTCACAAGCTGTTTTAAAGATTTGGGTATAACCATAATCATTATCAAGCTCACGAGACCAAACATCTGGAGAACCAGAACCTTCTTCAAAAGAAGTCCCGATAACCATACATTTAGTATTGTCATCTACTGCAAGTTCTGCTGAAGCAGCACCGGCCTTGGAGATAGTACGGACTGATGCCGTTGTATAAGCTCCACTATCAGACAGAGATTCAACACGCACAATATTATGTGCAGGTTGATTCGTACTGTCATCATCTTCACCTATAGCTATTACCATACCCTTTACAAGCCAATCAACACTAGCTCCACCAGCAGTATCGAAAGTAACCGTAGTTAAACTTCCAGCTGCTGATAAAGTTACTGCCGCTTGGATTAAAAAAGCGCGGTCTGTAATAGCAATTTTGTTTCTATCTTCAAGAAATCTAAACTGAGGGTCATCGGTAGGAACTTTTGCGACCTTTGACAGATAGACAAAGAACGGAGATTCGTCAGGTGCTAAATCAGCAACTCTATCGCTGAAATTATATAACCGTCTTGAATGAACCGTACTGTCTATAACTGCACCGGGGTCGCTATGTTTTAGCTGTCCGCTATTATAAGTTGCCATTTAATGACTCCTATTTCAGTTTATATTAAAGTACGTTTCTCCTATTGCTCCCAGCTAATACACCTTCCCAAGCTTTGTCAACATCAGATTTGACTTCAGGTTGAGAACCTTGTATAACACCGGGGCTTCTAGGAGCTTCCCTAGCGGCTTTCACCGCTTCTAGTGAATCATTTGAAGCAGGTGCATCTCTATTTGTCTCGCCACGCCAAACGTCAATCAGCGTATTAAGACTTAGATTACTTGTCGGATTAGTAGACCAATCCATAAAGGACTTGACTTCACCATCTGACAATTTATGCATATTCTTCAATTCATTCACAGTATTGTTCAAGAGCATCTGTTCATTCATTTTGGACATCTCCCCTTGAACAGCCTGATTAACCGATTGTTGTTCCTGTTGTACTCGGAATTTATAACTTTCGGATTCAGGTTTGTAGTAGGCATCCCAAGGATTAAAATCCTCTTCGGTTAATGATTGTGATTTAGGTTGGTTACTAACAGTACCTTGTTGTGCCTCAACGAACTTCTCGGCCATGTACTTCATATCCTGACGCATTTTATCATTCTCTGATGATTGTTTATCATGCATAGATTGAAATTTCTTTGCTTCAGTTTCCCAGTCTACTTGGTAAGTTTCGCTTTCTGGAGACTGACTTGGAGCAACATCGCCTTGATATTCCCCCTCTGGTCTTGATTCTCCAAATGGATTTCCAGTATCATCAGCAACTTGTTGTTCCTGTTCAACCACTTCATTTATTTCATTCATTGTTTTCTCCTAACTGCGATGTCTTTTAAAGTATATCACGAACTGAACCAAGGCCTTCTTCCACATCATTCATGGCAGACCCTAATTTTTCTACTTGTAGCTTCACCGCGTTATCAAGCTTATTAGCTTGGATTTTCTTATTTGCCTTCGTATCTGACTCAACTCCAGAAAGTTTAGATTTAAATTTTTCAACTTCAATCCTCTTTCTATCGCTAACAGATTCCCTACGTGCAGTTTGCAAGTCACCCTGCAAATCTTTATTTTGCTTAGTCAGTTGTTCTACCTGACTTTGCAATTGAGAAATCTCACCCATTCTCTGAATAAGACCCTCTTTATCAAATATTTCTGGATTCTTCTTTATTACCTCTACCCTATCAATTAACTGAGCTTGATAAGCTTCTAAATAAACACTATACTCAGCCCACTTACTTGTTGGTAATGTAGAACCCGGTTCTATACTAATATCATGTTGTCCAATATGATGACGCTCTTTGGATACATCCATTATTGTTTCTGAGTAATCATCATAATAATTAGCCATAACTTCATTAACATTGTTATTAGCTTGAGTTAATCTAAAAATCTTTTTAAATGTATAATGACCTTTTGATAGACCATATAGTACCTGACCAAGTTTCCTAATACTAAATTCTATATCCCTTAATTTAGACTTAGGTCTTTCAGCTCCCTGAGCCAGCATTCTTTCTGTACCCCTTACAGTTTCAGGTGCTTTTTCAGCAAACCCATGCATTAGTTCTGGAATACCAAAAGTAAAGTCAATATAAAACTCACAAGATTGTATTAACTTATAAAATTCTCCTGCTAATGGAGTAGGTGCTGGAAAATGAGGTTCTCCCTGAGATGAATCAACTTCTATTACAGCATTTGGGTTAGCCCAGTCTTGTTCAAGTTGACTTAAATCATCAACACTGCCAATAGGTACAATAAGTTTCAAACCCGCGCTGGCCTGTGCGTGAGACAAAGCTAAAGACCAGAGTTTATTCAATAGTCTTTGCATTGGCCTAGCCCTAGAAATATCAGACCTCGGATATGGAGTTCCCGTATATATATTAGGTAAAGGTACGATAGGGTATAAGTCAGTATTGAGGATGGACTCGTACAAAACCACCTCGCCTATGGAACAAACAATACCCACGCGAGTTTGTAGAACTTGTTCAAATTGAGCCATCCCTTTTTCAAAAATACCGGGATTCTTTTCTAGGAACTGTTGAAATTCATTCTCATCCATTATCATTTCTTCCTCACTACGGGAATCAACAATACGATAAAATGGTACTTTTGTTTTATAAAATCTTTCTAATACCTGATATTTTTCCTGATAAGTAAATTCTAAATCTCTAGCCTCATCAGGTGTCCATGTTTTTTGTTGTCCACTATTTTGAGCTGATGGAAAATCTTCATCTGTATAAGATGATACATGCTGAAGTAATCCCGGTTCTTCTTCTCCAGTTTCTTCATTAACTTTAGGCCCAAGTTCTGGATATAATGTTAATACTTGTTCTCCAGTAAGAATAGTAGATAATATAATATTCTCAGCATCATTAAACCATCTATCTCTAGAAGAAGATGGTATATATACTCTAAATGGGTCTACACAAGTAAACTTTACTTCCCCCTTTCCAAAATCAGCTTCAGTATCAATATAAGCATATAAATATCCCATTCCTGTAGTAGAGTGGTCATGTATAGCTTGTTTTAAATTAGTATTACCATCAGATATCTCCCAAATATAACTCATAACAACACGCCATAATTTAGCAACCTTTACATCTGAGTCTTCTCTAGGTATAATTGTAAAAGCAGGTGCTCTAGAAGTAAGCATAGCTTTCATCTTTTCTACTGCTGGGCCAACTCTATCCATAGGAACAGCAGCTTGATTTCTATGCTCTAGGTCATCTACTTCATTATCTTCAAAGTGATTGCCATAGAAAAAGTCAATATCTGTACGAGCTTCTGTATCCCATCCGGAACGAGCATCACGATATCTGTCAAACAGTTCCTTAGTTAATTTAGCTCTAGGGTCTTCAGGTATTTGCATTGTAGGGAGAGAATATATATATAAAAAGCATAGCTTGTCAAGCTATAAAGCAATCTTTTTTAATTTGCTCTAGCTCCAGTAAACCAATTATACTTTTTATTAACTTTGCGGTCTTTTATATTGCCATACTCATCTTTTGTCATTTTCTTGCTTAATGGTGGCTTAGCATAGTAATCAGCATAGTATAAAGCATCCATTAAGTCATCATTCTTAGGAAAAGGATGTTCAAAGAACTCATCTACTAACTCTGTCATATTTCTATTTATATATAATTTCTTACTATTTACTATTGGCCCAAGACTTGTTTCCAGTCTATCTTCTTTTTTTATACCACCGGGAGGCCTAACCCCTTTAAAGATACCCGGCATTAATCTTCTATCTTTAGTAGCCATACGAGTAACCATATCTCTTACCATTTCCTGAGCGGCTACTGTTTCAATAGTAACTCGTTTAACTGGTTGATATTTCTTTGCCATAGCAATAATTTTATCAGGTAAGTCAAATGTAGGTATTCTTTCTCTAAAATACTCAAGTACATAACGATTCTTTTGTTTATCCATAGCTATTACTACAATAGCCTGAAAGTCAGACTTCTTTGTAGCTGTAGCTGCTATATCAACTCCAATATAAATATTTACTGGTATCATATCATCGCCAGCATCTAAGTAAGCAAACTTATCTTTTGCTACAAAATTATATTTATGATACTGAATCCTATCAATTTTAAAAGCAGCATCTGATATATCCCTAGCATCATTCATATACTCTTGAGCATATTTATTTACAAGACCAGCTTCAATAAATTCTCTTTTCTTAGCTGCTAACTTTTTTAATGGAAATTGTTCAGGCCATAGAGGTTTATCATTTTCAATAGCTTTGTAAAATGTCATATCCCAAGGATAGTCACGACCATCTTGTTTAGCTTGATTAAATCCCTCTACTACCATTTGTAAGAAACTATCATAATGAACAATAGTGCCAGCCATCCATATCCATCCCTCATTACCGGGAGATTCTTCTAATGCTGGGAATACTGTAGATACAATCCATTTTTTAATCTCAGCTCTACGCTCAGGTGTTTTGGTATTTAACTCTGATTCAAAGTCATCAAGGATAATACCAGTATAACGAACATCAATCTCTGTTCTACCTCTTAATCTCTGAGAAGTACCCTTTGCTATAAGTCTATCTCCCTTTGCTGATACAATATCTTTTTCAGTCCATCTATTGCCAGCACTATCTCCAGCCATATCTCCAAAGTAGTATTTTATTTTATCATTTATTTCTAAATGAGTCTTAATATACTTTAGATGGTCTATAGATTGACCTTGTTCTTCAGCAACCCAAGCTATAAACAATCTAGCTCCCTGTGGGGAGAAACACATTTTATGAAGTATTGCTGCTTTTGATAGAATAGATTTACCAAACCCCCTAGGAAGTATATTACATATTCTAGCACCCGGTTTAGTTGATATTAGTTTTTCAGCTACCTCATAGTGAAATTTAGGGGAAGCACTCTTATTTAAGAAATCTTTTGGTAAAAAGGCTCTACCAAAGTATATTAAGTCAGTATATGACTTTTTTAGTACATCATCATTAATCTTAGATTCAGATGGTGGTGGTACTATGTTAAATGGTTTAGGTTTCTCCAAAGACATCTACATTATCCTCATTTCCAATCATTATAAGAACATCGTTATCAAGATAGATAGAATAACAATGTTTACAACTATATCCTAGTGGTACATGAACTTCATTAAATACCACATACTTTTCTCTTCTATTTAAAGTTCTTTTACATACTTTACATTTTCGTATAGTACTTGAGACTACAGGCATGATATCTAATGGTATATCGCTACGAGATATCTTTTTCGGCATGTGCAAGCACTTTAGCTTGTGTAGGTTCTAACTCTTTTAATTGTTCAGTAGTAAAACCCTGAAATACAGTTAGAGACTCAGTTTTCTTATCACTTGGAAACATACCTGATATTTTCATTAACATTTCAATGGCCCGTAACTTATCTGAATCACGACCATCATGATTATCTATAATATTCTTTGCATTATGTAATAGGTATTCTTCATCTATACCAACATTACCTAGCATTTTCTTTACTTCTTCACTAACCAATTTCTGTACCCTTTCAGTTTTTAGAAGAGAATTTGAAGCTGTTTGAGCATACTTAGAGTTATTCGTTGGATATACTCGTAGGTAAGCCTGTTCTGGAGGCATTCCATTAGCACAATATTTAGCGAATATAACTTCTCTTCTAGTAGGTTCTTCAATTTTATCACTACTTTGTCTTGGTTTTACTGATTTTGTAAATCTATAGATATCATCTGCTGGTTTACCACCAATCTGTATATTCTCTCTTATTGGGTATGTTCCTAATAAAGTACGGATATATTCCTTACCATTACTAAAAATACCTCGTTTAAGTACTTTACATACCTGACCATCATCAGTTAGTATCCATTGTCCTGTTCTAGCTTTACGCCAATCTTCACAATAATCATCATCTTCATTATCAAAGAACTCATCTTTGTTATAATAAAGATGTTCTTTTCGGTTTTTTATTAATTTAGAAAACAAGTGTCACTCCCGACCAAATTATTACGTCGCCTAGCCAACGCCCTCCGAACACTTTATTTGTTTCCGTCTATTAACTTACCCCATACAAATGTTTTACCATTCGTAATATCTACGACATCTAGTCTGAAGTCTCCATTAGGAAACCAGTCAATAATACCAAAAGCATGTGACCAGTTAGTATGTCTACCTTTTAACCATATATTAGATTCAGATGACATATCTTTCAAGCAACCAAGACTAAATGAATGATGGGCCCCATCAACATGAGTTACTCCCATCCTTTGCACATCATGCACATGGCCATACACTATATTCTTCCCTAAATTCTGGGAATGTTGTCTAGTGTGATTATAACTAGAGTAATGACCACCATGATAAAAGTATAATTTTCCTAGTTTAAGGTACTTTCCGTAAGGATAGTACTTATACCCTCGCTCTTTTAGATTCATGACGTTTTTGAACTGATATTGCTTCAAATAAGGGTATTCCTCTACAAACATGTTCAGCCAATTATCATGATTACCCTCAATCATGTGCTTTTCTTTACATTTTACTGATTTTAAAGCATTATCGAATAAATCAAGTCCATCATTTACCTTTTTAGCATCTACTGCTAAATCTTCTATGGTATATTCAAGGGGTGGCCTCTTGCGTCTCTTATAACGCCAAGGAGAAACACTATGCCATTCGCCTAAATCTCCCAAGCAAATGAATACATTTGGTTTTACCATCTTGATAGCCTTTATAACACAGTTTATAGCAGCATCATCCTGTACAGGAAAGTGCACATCTGGTATTATTATAGCTCTTCTATGCTTTCTAGTCATATAACTCCCATTTATCCATTGTTCCCATGTCTATCCTTTCAATATCTATGGTTTTTACTCTTCTTTTTATCTCCCTAATGTAACTTAGTTGTTTATCATTATCAGAAGATAACTTTTTTAAGTCTAATTTTGAAGATAAGTACTTCAATCTCTCTATAGTTTCAAAAATATCCATAATCTTAAATCCCATTCGGTATCCCCGGTACTACTACATTATCAAAATAACTACATTTACTATCAACCTGACAAGGTTTATTAGCATATTTCTTTCTCATCCTCATACGAAGTAACCCATTCTTTCTATAAAAGAAAGCACCAAGACAATTTCCGTTATTCCAGTTAGCACAATGATGTGTGGCTTTAGATTTTAAACTTGCCATATATTTTTACAGGAGTTCTTAGTGCCTTTAGCACAGGCAGCTCTTTCTTTTTCTTCTTTTTTATGTTTTTTACTTTAATTACCATAATAATTCCTTAAGTTGATATAAATCTAATACTAAAAATTATTTAAAACAAGTGTTAATTTTTCTCTTTGCTTATAGCATATATATAATATATATATAATATATAGCATATATAGCATATATAGCTATAATAACTATAATAACTATATATAATATATAATATATATATATATATATAATATATAGCTACAAAATGTGTGGAAATTGAAAAAATTGGTGTACTATGTGTGCTAGTCTTTTATCCCTCCCCCCACCCCGTCAATATCTGGTTAGAAATTAAATTTTCGGTTCTATTATACATAACATATGTTATATGTCATTTAAGTATAAGGTTATCAATAACTTAGGAGATACTTTTATTTTTTACCCAAGTTCAGACCCGAAAAAAGTACCATCCACAATTTAGACCTCCACCCTACTTTGTAGGTTGGGTAATTATACCCCATATTTACACCCTTATCATATAAAATAAATTATGTCTTATAGTATGTTGTAGATATATAAATCAAACTTTTATGATGTCGGATTTATTACTTTTTATATTGTTTGTTATAAATCTAGGAATTCAGTAGATTAGAGGTATGAATAAAGGAGTAATAATAATGGAAGGTACTAGTAATAGTGTTGTATCAGTTCCTAAGACTGTTAAGTCTAAGAAACTTGAACAATCTGTCATCAGTTCACAACTTATTAATTACACAACTCACCCGAAGTACTTAGAAGTGTCTAGTAACACAGATTTAGTTAATGTTGGTAAAGATGTTACACTAATGATGTTAGATGATTCTATTAACCATGAGGGTTTTATTACTGATGTTAAACTGTTTGTATCTAAATTGGATACAATGGTAAAACGAGGTAAAAGACCTCCATCAAGTACAAAAGGTGGTAAAGAAGACTATACAGATGAAATGTTGGAACTTGAATCAAAAGTTAACAAATTGATAAAAGGTAAAACTTTTGTCAATAAAAAAGGACATACTATTAAACCTATGTTCTACTTCAGAGATGATACAAAACTCCAACAGAATAAGGACAAGAAGAAGAAGAAGTAAGTTGTGTATATTAATAGTAACAAAAAGAAGAGGAGATATTTAACGTCTCCTCTTTTTTTGTACTCTTTTTTATTACACACACTAAAAACAGATAACAAAGGATAAATAATGAGTAGTTCAAGAATAACCAACAAAGAAGATTATGGTAGACATATACCTCTAAGGTGTAAAAATCATAAGAATCTACGATGGTCTACAAAGAACATAGAAAGTATCGGTTCAAGAACGATATTTTTTTCTGGTGTTAATGGTAAAGAAACATCAGTAAATGACTATGTTAAAAAGGAAGGTTACTTTGGAGTAGTTAATAAACATGAATGTATATGTGATGTTAAAGATTTGGAAGTAGTCACTAATGAAATAAATAACAATTTAAACTTTCCAGAACACGAAACAACAAAGTAAAACAATGGAATTAAATAACAAACAAATAAAAAAAGTCAACAAACATTTAAATATTGTAATGGATTTTTTAACATCATTTTTTAATGATGATGAAAATATACAACCAATTAAAAAACATCTACAAATAATTATTGATACAATCAACAAAAAATAAACAATGGAAATAATAAAACATAACAATAAAGAATATGAATTGTTGCTACAAGTAACAATACATAAAAAAAATAAGTACACAGTTAAATTTTTAGACAATGAATTTACTACGTATTATCCCAGAGATATGGTGTTAGATATGTTTACTAAGTCGCTACAAAAAACACCAGCGTATTTAGATGATATGCAAGTACCTGTGATTATATACGACAACAAGACAAATAAAACAACTGTCTTAAATACAAAGAAAAAAGATTTTACAGCAGACCATATAAGGTACGATAGAATACCTAAGTCTGTTAAATATATTCCTAACAAACTAATTACAATCGAGAGCGATGATTGGAAACTAGATGCTACACGAAGACACTTCAATGCTTGGAATAATGGTACAATTACAGAACAAGAGTATCGCTCAAGAATGTTAACAGTATTACAATAAAGGAGATGCTATGAAAAGAAAATCAGTATCTATATTAAATAATGTTGTAGATAAATTAGATGCAACACAAAATATAGATAAAACAGATACACTTATAGGTAAGCATGTTGTAATAGATGCAAAAGACCTAAGTCAATCAGTTGATGATATTAAAGCAGTAATAACAACACTAAAACAAGAGATAGAATTTGATGATGCTCTAAAATATGTTGGTGCTGTTCCTGTTATTACAGGTGATAAAGATACTGATGCTTTACTCGAAGATGAACGACTAAATCAAGAAAAGCTTAATATAGGTAATATTTGTCATATACATAGTTGGGAGCGTCTTCAATTTGATAAAGATTGTCCACTTTGTTTGTGCAACAAAATTGAAATACCATCGTATTTTAATTTGATTTTAAAAGAAATAATAGAACAACTATTTAATTCAATACAATGTGATGGAGATAGATGCTCTTGTCAAATTAGCGATGAATATTACCATCTTAACGAAGTTAGTAATATTATCAATAGAATAAGACATTACACAGGAGAATAATATGCCAAATAAATTAGCAAAGAAAAGAAAGTATAACAGAATTAAAAAGAACGAGCAACTGAAAAGAGATGGTAGAACTCCATCACAGATTGCTAGAAAAAAAAGAAAGCTAGAGGAAAATAATGAGTGAAAACACCTTTAAAAGCCCTTCACCAATAGATGAATATTTTAATGATGATGGTAGCGTAACATTAGATGATTGGGAACAAAAAGTTATTGATGCTCCTAAACCCTTTGATGAAATTAAAGATGATATAGCATTTGGTTGTGCAACAAAAAAAGGACTAACAACAAGTTTATGTAAAATGCTAAGTATAGTTAAATCTATGTTGATTAAAGATGCTTATAAAAATAATGGTTATAACCCTATGGGAGAAATGCTATCCGATTGTTTTTGTAGTGATAGTACTTTTTTTACAGGAGATAATGAGCATTCTTTTAGATGCGATATAAGAATTATACAATTTGTAACTGAAGCAATCGAAGAAAAACTCAATGATAAGAAATATTTGCGTAAATTTGTAAAGAAGCATTTTTAAATGAAAGTACATATAATTGATGATAAAGAGCCTACTCTGGAAGAGCTCCAGAAATTAGTAGGTGGTTACATAGAAGTTCAGTATATTGCTAAGACACATTTAATACTAAATGAAGAAGCTAGAATACATAACTTACCATTAAATAAGAAAGCTATGAAAATATGTCAAGATTTATTAGATAACAATATACATACTGGCGGGTATAAAATAATGCCCATCTATGGTGATGTTGTAATATTAAAAGGGAAAGGAAAGCTAACATGATGGATTTTTTAGATAAACTATTTGATGCTTTAGGTAGTGATAATATGTTCTACTTTATATGCATTTATCTTGTTATAATCATATTAATTAGTGCTTTTAGATAATGGGAGCAATACATAGATTATATGTGAAGTATGAAAAAGCTTTACAAGAGATTGCAAAATCTCATGACCAAGCAAATCCTATACATTTAAGAAAAATTGCACAAAAAGTTCTAGATGAAGCAATGGAGATACCAAATGAATGATTATCAATCAAAAACATTTGATAGGAATATGCATAAGTATATTAAAGAATATGAAAAAATGAAAGCATCTGTGGAAAATTTGATAGGTCTTATATCACAGAACAAAGAATTACACGGGCCACATAAAAAAATAATGCTTGACATACTGAAAGATATATGCAACAATGTTGTTGTTGGTAACAAATATCTAAATAAATCTTTTGGTAGTGTCAAAGCATTTGTAGAAGATGTTGTTCGTAAAACAGAAGAATTATAGCATTTGTAAACGAAAGTTAATGCTTTAATATGAACAAAAAAGAGGCAAATAAGATGACGATTGACAATATGTCTGTGCAATCGTTACATAAAGCATTGAATAGTGGGGGATATATTTGTTCCCCCACTTTCAGTGCTAAATTAACGACTGCCATCAAAACAAAGCCCGTAGGTGGAGCATTTCTTTATGGAATGGCTGGAACTGGAAAGTCCTTTCTACCTCATGTGCTTAGTGAAGTATTGAAGCGTCCTCTCTACTCTTATCAATGTACACAAACATTGCAACCTGAAGACTTGCTGATAAAACCTATGCCAGACGAAAATAGTAAATCTGGTATAACTGTTTTGCCAAGTGTACTTCTACAGGCTTCAACAGAGTCTCATGATAAAGAAGTTATTGTAATGCTTGATGAATGGGATAAAACAAGACCAGGCGCTGATGGATTTCTATTAGATTTCTTTCAGTATGGTCGCTTGTCTATTCCCGGCATGAATGTAGATGCAAATCTAGATAATATGCTAATATTCATTACAGCTAATGATGACAGACCATTTCACGAAGCTTTGTTGCGTAGGTTTCCAAAATTGGATGTACAACCTATGAAGCCTAAGAATGTACTCAAAGCACTTAGTCTAACACATAAGAACCATCCTTATATGTCGCAAATGATTGATTTATATTGCCGTAGTATTAATGGTAATTTACCAAAACCTGCGACAATTCAAGAATTACGACAACTTATGGATGCTATTACTGAGTTAGGTGATGGTGCTGATTGGGATATGCTTGTGTACCAGTATGTAACAAAAACACCAGAAACGCATGAGATTCTTAATAACACTAGAAAGGTAGACGTAGAGAATTATAACTCTGCTTATGACAAAAAAGCTACTATTGACGCAGATGATTACGGAGTTGATATGCAATCTAAAGGAGATGTTGAAGAGATTGAAACTAAAATGCCAAGTATTAGGCATTTGATTGAACCTGTTGAAGTTGATTCTATTGATGATGAACATCTTGCATCCGATGTTTTTGGCGTTTTTGAAAGAAACGAAAGAATCACTCATGAGCTACTTTCTATGCACATGGATGATGAAGAACCAGAAAACTCAGCTATTCCTGATTGGGGCGCTATAACAAAAGATGTTGTTTTTATAAAACAACCATTTATTAGTACTAGTGCTTATTGGGTTAGTAATGTATTATTGAAAAATAGTACTACTAAAGGTGAAGTTAAGCTTATTGATGAGTATATTACTCGAAAAGAGCTTAGTAGAGTTTTAGCTGGTAAAGATTGGTTCATACATAAGCGTGATAAGAATGAGATAATTGCTCGTAAGTACTATAGCAATGGTAAAAAAGTTGACCTTAGATATATTGAAGCTCAAGGACTAGAAATCATAGCTGATTCTGGTATTAGACAGCTTGATAGTATATTTAGGTTTAATAGAGTTGAAAGTTTAGTTGCTAATCAACCTTATGCTAGAGTTGTAAGCGATTATTCTGATATGAAAATAAATATCAATGATTTATACGAGCAAAGTAGTCTTGTAGCTGGAAAAATGACAACTGTGGTAAATGAAAGAAGATATGAAACTTTTGGTAGCACTCAAATTAAGAGATTATCAGAACATGAATCTTTTTGCAAAATGACAGTTTTAAGAGCTCCTACTGGAGCTAGAACTTCAAATGATGATGAATTTAGACTCACAAGCATATGTGAATTGATGGAAGTTGAGCCATATCCTTATGGCGAAAGAAGTTTACATTTGAAAGCTAAGAATGTAGAGGTCGCCTTAAGTGATACATGTGGTACTAATGGTACTATATGGATTAAAATAGATGGGCCCGTAAAAGGAAATATACTTATAGAGCTATTTGATTGGGTAAATATAATTCCAATTTATAGATGCTTTAGGTATAATGAGGGTCTTTTTAATAAATTGCTTAAGAAAGGATGGACTCTTAACAACAGAAATGCTCATTGTTTATACAAAGATGGTATTTATGCTAGATTTGTATATGATTATGTTGTTTTTACAGCATTATTAAATATGAATGATGTGTATGATGAGGATGGAGTTGAGCTACTTTTTAGAACAAAGTTAAATAGGATAAAACAACTTGAAAAACGATACGATAATAAATAGTTCGTGGCGTAATTTCAATTCGCCTGAAGATGTTAATGCTAAGATTGGTGTAAGGACTTCGCTATCCAATTCACCTAATGCTAGCTCTAATTCTAATGGCAATACGAAACCTATTAAACCTTCTGTTAGTAGTGAGCGCATAAAGGGGGCTAATATGCCCCCTAATGCGTCTAAATTTCACAACAATCAGAAGTTAATAGACACGAAATTTAAGCAACAATCAAAAAGTATGTCTTTAGAACAAAAGGCAATGTATCAAAGTGCTAGTAATTCTGAATGGCAGAAAATGGAAGAGATTTTATCGTCAAAAGATATTAATAAGGTACATAGATTTATAAGCCAAGTTGAGATGGCTCGCAATTTAAATCCCAGCAGGGGTAGAAAATTTAAAATAGATAAAACAGGAACTAGGCGTCTGTCATCAGACTTTGCTAGAATAGTTTCCAAAATAGCTGAAGATAATAGCGGAAATATAATTGACGGCAATGATAATTGGGATATGGACAAATTAGTTTATAGAGCAGTTGACAATAGAAGTATTCTTAATTGTAAAAGCTCTAGAGAACTAGAATCAATACTACTTATGTTAGATAGCAGTCCATCTTGTGAGAGTTATGCTAAATTATATAGCGAATTAGCTTCAGTTGCTACTCTTTATGATGATGTTGATATGTATAATGCTCCAAATGCACGCATAACACATCGTTATGATAGCAAAAAAAGAGAATTTACTAAATGTATGAGATTAAACGACCTAAAAAACGATGCTCCTAGATGGGCATACTTTAAAAATAGGGTTGTAATGTTCTTTGGAGATTTTGATGGTAAATCAATAGTGCTTGAAAATACATTTAGAAACAAAGTATATTGGTTTTGCACAGAGGATAATAATGATATTAACTATGAATTAAGGCATTCTAAAGGATATAATAAAGATAATTTAATAATATTTCCTCGTATACGCAACTCAAAAGATTTCATTAAGGCAATGAAAAAGATAAGATAACAATAAAACAAAGGAGTAAAATATGGCAAAAATGTCAGTTGTAGAAAAATATAAATCTATGCATTTTGCTGTTCCAGAAGGAGCTAATCCAAGTGATTTTAAAAGCGGTCATAGAGTATCTATGTCACTAGCTCTTGATATGGCATCTATAAGAAGTGAAACAAGTAGTCCTAATATGTTTCATAATGTATGTATGTTGTATTACAAAGATAGAAAGCAGATGATAGTTCCAAATGAAGATGGTAGTGAAAATGATGCTGTTCTAGAGTCGCATAGAATGACTATTGTAACTATATGTGGTGAGGCTTTGGTAGAAGCTTGTGAATTATTAAATATGAAATATGAAGATACAAACCTAAAAATAGAAACGCACTATATGAATGATGGTAAGGATGTTGGAGCTTCTGTTGCTTTAGGCATACATAAAGATGTTCCTAAGCACAAAAAGAAAGCTATGAATATTATATTTGACGAGTTTCAAACTAAGTTAGGTAAGGTTGGAGCCGCAATACAACATAGCAAACCAATGGAAGATGCGGATTTTAAAGATATGGAAGTTGATGATATAACTGCTAAAGCATAATCGCGTCTACCCGAGCGAGCGGGGGTGGTTACTTAGTAGCCATCCCTGCCAAACATAGAATATTTATATGAAAACAGAAAATAAAATAATTGCAAAGCTTATAAAAGCTTATAAAAAAGACAAAGAATTTATAAAAAAACAAAAGCATGAATACTTATTTATTCGTAATAAGGGATTTATGGAAGCACTTGAATGGGTGCTTGAATATAGTGAATCAGAATTATACATAGATTTAATAACAAAAAAAGGAGAGCAAAATGAAATGTAGTATATGTTTTATTAATATTACTGCTGACCCAAATGGATGGGAAGGCGGTCATAATGCAGAACCTATTAATGATGGAGAGTGTTGTTATTTATGCAATGAAAAGGTAGTAATACCTGCTCGATTAAATCTACACTTTACAAAAAAACAAAAGGAAAGGAGGTAAATATGTTCGATTTAGATAATGCTACACTAGTGCATACTCAAAATCTTGGAGATTTAGTAGTATGCGATTTCTGTAACTTAGATGGTAAAGAAAGCACAGGTGGAGTTATGATAGGAAGCAATGCAGTTTGTGGTAAATGTTGTGAAAAACACAATTACTATGATACAGAACATGAAAATGCTGATGAAATTGACTTAGTATTTAGTCAAGATAAGACATTTCAAGAAAATGTTTTAGAATATCGTAAGCAACAAAATGGTTCTAGCGATGGAATAATGAGTTTTTATACTTGGGATGATTAATATGGTAAATAAAGTAAGCAAAGAAGAAGTTATGGATGCTATAGACTACTTTTGGAGTGAAGGTTTTATATCTGAAATGAAATCTGACCAAAAGCACTATGTTGAAATACTATTAAAAAAAGTAGCTAATATATATAATATTAAATTAGAAAGTTATTAATATATATAATATATAGCATTATAGCAATATTGCTATTATAATATATATATAATATATCTATATATATAATTATACTATATAAAACAAGTTTTATAAAAAACAAGTTGATATATAGTTACTTTTTTCATAAGTTCTAACTAGTAAAAGGATAATAAAAGGATGAACTCAATTAAACAACTATCATTTAGATGCAAGGAATCAACTTGGAAACGCTTTAAGATGTTTTGTACATTCCATGAAGTGCATGTTCAAGATAAGATTGGGCAACTGATTGAACAGTATCTAGAAAAAAAGGAAAAGGATGCTAACTCTAACGGAAATATACAATAAATACCTAGAGAAGCTTAACGACAAAAAGGTCGCAGTAAGATACTCTGACAGAACTTGGTTTCATAGTAGTTCTGCTGGCCTTTGTGCAAGAAAACATTTCTTTTCTTCAATCAAACAAGTAAAAGGGGCGCCTATTGATGATAACACTAGGCGTCTCTTTCGACTTGGAGATGTAGTACACGAAGACATACAAAATGCAGTAAGAGATTACGCTGATGCTAACGCTCTTCCTATCTTAATAGAAAAAGAAATATATTTAGATGATTTTAATGTTAGAGGATTTATAGACCTAGCATTACTTGATAGAAATACATTGTATGATATTAAAACATGCAACTCTTGGAAGTGGACAAAAATGTTTGGCAAAGCCGGAACTGGTATGCCTGATATACATCAACAACTACAACTGGCTACATATGGAATATGGGCCAAAGAAGAATATAATTTAGATAGTATAAATTTAGTGCTTGCTTATTATAATAAAAATACAAGTGCAATAAAAGAAGTAGAATTAATGGCAGATGAAATGATGGCTGAAGCAGAACTCTATTGGAATCAAATAGTAGACCTAACTGAGCCTGTTGATGATGGTACAGAAGACATTGATTTTACTACAGATATGCCTCATATAGGTAAAGTAAATTTTATAAAACCAAAAGTAGAATTAGGAATTGCTCCTGTTATGAAATGGGAATGCGATAAAAAATACTGCCAATACTTTGATGAATGTGGAGGTGGTTTAAAGGCATCATGAATAAAAACAAATTAAAGAAAGGGAAAAAATTATAAAAATGCTGAGTAAAGTAAATATAACAAATAATCGTGGTTGTAGAAATTACGAGTTTGACATATGAAAGATTGGCTATCGTTTACTCAGCAAAAATTGGGCGTTGAAGCTAATAGTAATAAAACCGACTATGTGCAAAGGATATCTTTAAAAAGCCGGACACACCCAAAAATAGGTCAGACGCTACCTTGGATAAAAACAAAATGCCGTGGTATGGTGGTAGGTAATGTTTCTCATACACCAGAGCTTAGATTTTATTGGAGTCTAAGCTCTATTATAAGCAGGGCTTGGTTTACTCATTTCCCGAGCCCTGCACTCCTATGCGTATAAACGAACAAATAATTAATAAAATTAAACAACGAATGGATGCCGGTGCTAAAAAGTATGGAGATACTATAGATATAAAAGATAATAGAGATTTTCTACAAGAAGCAATAGAAGAAGCTTTAGATGGTTGCGTATATCTCGCAGCTAAACTAATACAAATACAAAATAAAACAAAGGAGTCATAATGGCTAAAATGAAAAATAACTTAGAGTTATGGGATTCTGTTTCAACTACAGACCCTAAATACACTAAGAAAGTTAATCAGCGTGGTGGTTTTACAGCTATAGCTGCTCAATCACAAGTACAAAAAGCAACCGAGGTCTTTGGTATTATGGGCCATGGTTGGGGAGTAGAAGATGAAAAATTTACAGTTGTTGAAGGAACTACTATGGTTCTTTATACTGCTAATCTTTGGTATAAGTTTGATACTAGGACTGGTTCAATTCCAATCCATAGTTCAATCAAATATGGAGCAAACGGAAGGTACGATGATGACTTCTCAAAAAAGGTTGCAACTGATGCACTTACCAAAGGATTATCAAAATTAGGTTTTAATGCTGATGTATTTATGGGATTGTTTGATGATAATAAGTATGTTAGTGATGTTACTGATAAATTTAAAAAAGTCTCTGACAATGGTTGGATTATTGAAATTACTAAAGCATCAAAAAAGCTATCTGATACAGATAGAAAAAAGATAGAGCAATCTGTTTCTGATGGTAAAGTAAATAAAAATAATTATAAAGATGCTTTAAAAAGAATATCAGAGTTATTATTTCAATATGAAGAACAAATGATTGAAGCCAAGAAAAATAATGGCTAATGTCGATGATATTCTAGAAGTATTTGATAACGACAACTCTTACTATGATGAATACTATGATTCACCTATTGAAACAGGCAGTTATAAAGCTAAGATAGTTGCACTAAGTAGTAGACTAAATATAAAAACAAGGAAAGGCGATATCTGTGATATATATTATCCTAGATATGTAATATCAGAAGATGAGCCTAACTTTGGAAAAAGACTAGTAAGAGATTCAGGCATATTCAGATATAAATCTAAGATTGCTAGATATAGAAATAGACACTATAAAAAAATACTAGATTTATTAGAAATAAGCTTGAATAAAAAGGAAATAAATGGTAAATTAAGATACCTATTGCCAACTTTAATTCCAGAGATGTTAGCAAATAAAAAGGTTGTTATAAATGTATTTACAGATGAGTGGTCAGATGGCAGAGGTTATCATAAAATTCCTGTTGCTAGACTATCTCATTTACAATAATGAAATTCTATGGACACTATTTTGAAAAAATGTTATCTATGTTAATGAGTTCAAAATCAAAAGGATATATTACATTCTCAGAGGCAAAAAAATTAATTGGATTGCCAGATATATTTGAAAGAAGCACTTCTGTTCCAGTATATCATCATTACATAATAGCTATTTTTGCAAAAGGTGCTAAAGAAACAGTATACTTTTTAAGGAGAGGAAAATGACTCAATTAAGTCCACATAGTTCTGAAGCTGAGAGATTAGTCTTAGGTCAGGCTTTAATAGATAACTCTGTTATAGACCAGATAGCACACTACATACCTGAAGATAAAGTCTTTTATGAAACAAAGCACCAACAGATATGGAAATCAATACTTGATATGCATAGAGATGGAGCTAAGGTAATAGATGTAGTTACAATAACTGCTAAGATACCACCAAATAAAAATAATCAATCCCCCGCTTATTATTTAAGTGGGTTAATAGAACAAGTTCCGACTACTGCAAATGCTGAGCAATATGCTAAAATAATATATGAAAAATGGTTATTAAGAAAAGTAATATACCAATCTGAAAAGATAAAGGGTGTTATGGCTGTTGATGGTTCTGAAGCATATCAGTTATTACAAAGGTTGCATAGAGAAATAGAAGATATTCTAAATCTTCGAGTTCGTGAGGATTTTAGTTTAAGCGGACTTGTAGATGACACAATAGAAAATATGTTGACTACGGACAATTTAGTACCCTTTGGTCTACCCAAATTGGATGAACTTACGGGAGGCATGACTAAGGGAGAGATTACAGTTATTGCAGGAAGGCCCGGTCACTTTAAATCTACAATGATGATTAATATTGTAAAGAACCTTATCAATGAAGGTAAAAGCGTTGTTGTATTTAATAGAGAAATGTCTAATGTTGAAATGATGAAAAAGCTTATTATTCTTGAGAGTGAAGCATTATCATATGGTAATATGAGAATGGGATTTTTTGATGATGAAGCTAATAAAGATTTAGATAAAGCAAGAAAGTCAATAAAAGAGAAATATAAAAAACTTATCATGCTTGATGATGTCTTTGATATAGACAGAGCCATGCGTGAGATAAGAAAACATAAGCCTGATGTAGTTATAGATGATTACATTGGACTTATAGATGTTATAGGTATGGATGATAATAGACTTCGTATAGATAATATCATGAAGCAATACAAACGAGCTGCTAAGACATATGGTTGCGCTGCTATACTTCTATCTCAATTAAACAGAGGTTGTGAAGAAAGAGCAAATAAGCGTCCTATATTACGAGATTTACGAGATAGTGGTTCGATTGAACAAGATGCTGAAATGGTACTATTTATGTATTATGATTATCGCTATAACTATAAAGATAGTAATATTGGGGAATATGGTATAGAAGTTATACTAGGTAAGAATAGGTATGGAAAAACTGGAAGTGCTTTAATGGGTGTAATTGGTGATAGATGCAATATTGTAAACGAACCCGAAATTGCTTTAAATGAAGTTAAACAAATAAACAATAAGAGGTTAAAAAATGGAAAGAAAACTACTAATTGAAGTATTATCTTTATTAAAAACTATGGGCACATTAAAGGTGCTTGATACAAATAAAGTAACAACTCTCATAAATAAAATAGAAACTACTTTATATGATGTAGAGCCTAATGGCGGTAAAATGGATGAGGATTATCCATCTGCTAGAAAAATAAGATACTCTGACTGATGATTATTTTAGATATAAGCGAATTGGTAGTTAGCTTCTTTATCTTTTCTTTCGGATTATTTTGGTTGACAATATCATTAGTAATATTGTACATTATGGGTAGTGAAATAAGAAGGAATTACAAGTGAATAAGAAATCTATAAACGGCAAATTTGGCGTATGGTTATCAAATCTAGAAATAGATGCTATTAGAAGGTCTTTAAAGTGGTACGATAATTGCTCTGTACATTTTAAAGATGATTCAAAAACAGCTATTGTAAGATTATTAATAGATGACTTTAATAAAATACAATCAAATGGGCCTCAAGTTAAACAACAATCAGATGATTGCGAAGTTATATATGAAGATGACATTATGAAAAGCATATGTGAGGAGTGTGAATAATGGCAAAGAAAAAAAGGTATAGAAAGCCTTTAATAAAAAAGCTACAAGAAGATATGGGTCTTATTGTATCTGAAATTATGATGATGAAAAATCATATAAGAGATGCACTACAACCTCAAATGCAGTCATTTATGTCTTTATTTGAAAAGTATCTTGAATATAAAAATGAAACAGAAGAGTTTCTTCAGTTCATGGAAAAGGAAGCAACAAATGCAGAAAAAGAAATCGCTTACAAAGAACCAAAGAAGAGGCCGCAGAAACAGACAAAGAGGAGCGGAACTTCAAAGACAGGCAGTAAAACTAGCTAAATCATTTAACCTCGAAGCTTATAATAGAGATAGAGGTGGAGCTCAACATGAGCAAGGTGATATTGAAATAGATGGTATTTACTATGGATGCAAAAGACGTAAGGTAGTACCTAGATGGGTGCTCCCAGAAAAAGAAGAGGTTGGTGTGGTATTTAGAGGAGATAATATGAGTCCTTATATATCATTACCGCTTGAAAAATATTTCCTACTATTGAGTTTAATGAAGGGATAATATAGAAGCCGGTGTGCAAGGTTTGCCTCCTTTTTTCCTTGCTTAGCTAGCATCGGCTTCTTTCATTATGATTGAATATAAACAAGGTAAGAAACACGAAAAGGATAAAATCGTGCTTGTAAATGGTCATCAGATAACCTTTAAAGAGTTAGCTGAAATAATGATTGTATTTTACAATAACGAAGAAAATATATATCCACAACCTAGATTTATGGGTGGAGAATATTTTGCAAACTTTATTAGAGAATGTTTATCTACTAAAGCAGTTACTGAAGAAATTTTAAAAAAGTATAAATTAGATGAAAAAAGCAGAAATAGAAAATAATATAATATTAGGAGACAATAGAAAAGTCTTGAAGTCTTTCCCCGAAAGCATTGTTAATACGACAGTTACATCTCCACCATATTACAACTTAAGAGATTATGGCGTTGATGGACAGATTGGATTAGAGGAAAGTTTAGAAGATTATATTGAGCAATTATGCTTAGTCTTTGATGAAGTATATAGAGTAACTAAAGATGATGGTACTCTTTGGCTAAACATCGGGGATTGCTATGCCAACAAGAATGAAATAACTTCTGATGGTAGAAGAGGTTTTTCTGGCAGTAAGGGAATGGGTACTGCTGATAAAACAATAAAAGGATTAACGACAAAAGATTTAATTGGAGTTCCTTGGAAGTTAGCATTTGCACTACAGAAGAGAGGTTGGATACTTCGTAGTGATATTATATGGGCCAAAAAGAATCCCATACCAGAGTCTATAAAAGATAGACCTACTTCATCTCATGAGCATATATTTTTATTTTCTAAGCAACCTAAATATTATTATGACTTTGAGAGTGTTAAGGAAAAAATTAACAATACAATGAATAATGGCGGTTATGAATTTAGAAATAAACGAGATGTATGGAGTGTAAGAGTAGCATCGTATCCCGGTGCTCACTTTGCTACATTCCCAATAGAACTTATAATCCCTTGTATTAAAGCAGGTAGTCCAAAGGGAGGACTTGTACTCGACCCTTTTATGGGGTCTGGCACAGTAGCTGAAGCTGCCAAATCATATGGTCGCTTTTATACTGGAGTAGAATTGAATCCGGAATACCATAAGATAATACATAACAGAACAAAACAACAGGAGTTATTCGCATGAGTGATTACGATAACACAAATAGAGGAGCAATGTTTCCTAACAAATACAAAGAGGATGGCGATAAAAGGCCAGACCATACAGGTAACCTTAATGTAGATGGTAAGGAATTTAAAATTGCTGCTTGGTCTTCAACATCAAAAGCTGGTAATGATTATTTATCTGTAAAGATAACAGAACCAGAGATGGAGAGTTCAAGCAGTAACAATGACGAAATCCCCTTCTAAACATACCCTTAGTAGCCGATAGGTGTAAGTCCTGACGAGGTTGGAACGGCTTTAAAGTTGAGTCAAATTAATTGCAATACCTACTCAACGCTAGTTCGATTTAATGAAAAAAAGTTGTAATGGATGTTACTTTGAGCACAATAAACTATGTTATTGGTTTAAGCTTGCTCAAGGCAATACTCCTAAAATGATACCAGTAGAAACATTTAATGCAGGTTGTGTAAAATATAAGAACAATCAGCAAAATGTTACTAGTGATATAATAGAAAAATTTATTAATAAGTTTGATGGTGAAATAATTGGCGATAAGTATACGCCTAAACCATTTTACTTTAAACGAAAAAAGAAAACGTATACAACAAGGCATAAGTATACAGAAAGAAAGGATGCTCAATGAACGAAGAATTAAATAAAATCATTGATGAAAGCGATTCCATACTTGGAGAAGTAATGAGAGGTGCTAGAAAAGCTACTAGAGGAAGACCATTAGTAAATAAAAAAACTACTGGCAGAAGAGAATCAACTTCTGATAAATATCTCAGACTTTGTGATGAATGCAATTTTGTTTGGGAAAGAGAGTTTAATACTTGGAGAGCAAAGCCTAGGAACTCACATACAACTAAATATATATGCAAGTATGAAGAAATACCAAGATATAAAAAACCCGTAGAAACTTGTCCAATTTGTTTAGGCGAACCTCATGTCGAAGAAAGAAAAATCTATTGATTATGGGGGTGTTAGACCCCTTAAAATTGATTATAGTGATATGGGTAAGAGCTTATATCTAAGTATTAATGTTACTATTTGGATTATATATTATATATATATATATATATTATAATAGCAATATTGCTTATTCTTACTTAGGTTTATTTAATTTAAAAGGATTATATTTATAAGTTGGAGCTTTTAATAATTTATATATATTGTCCTGAATATATTTTTTGTATTGTTTTGACGATGATTTAACTCCCGGATGATAACCATATTTATTTAACATTTTTTCTATATTAATTAGTTGTTCTGTTGTTTGAGGACTTCTAATAATTGGAATATTTCTTTTTCCTAAATGCTCTATAAAGTTCTTTGCTTTAAATCTAGAACCAGCTCCAGATGGCAAATTTGCAATATCAATTAATTTTATATCCTTTGTTGGTAAACTACCTAATATTCTTTCTTCAAACTCAAAGCTAGGGTTCATTTTATTAGGGTGATACTCAAGTTTTAATCCAGTATTTTTTAATTCTTTTTCCCAATTTTTACCCTGTCTTGTTAATTCTATTTTTCTTTTTTCTAACCATTCTGCTGTTTTAGGTTCACCTTTATAAAATATTTTTTTAACATTAGGAAATTTCCAATTACCTTCAATTTTTTTAGTTTTTTCAAAACCTGAAGCAGTAATAGGATTCATTTTATAACCTTTTCTGATTAAATCATCTCTATCTATAATAAACCTTACATCAGTTCCTATATTGCTATGCGGTCTAGATAAAAACTTAGGGTCGCGAGTAATAGAAAATGCTTTAAGCTTATCCCAATGCCATTCGTTTGCAATTTCATTTTCATGCTTAAAAGGTGAAGTTGGCTTTATTCTTCCAGATTCAAGTATTTCTTTAGCTTTAGGTACAGTTGTATGATGATAAATAGGATTTTTAAGTTTAACCTTTTTCAGCAATTTCATTAAAGATGGAATCTTTTTAGCAGCCAGTAATGGATTTAATGCAACATCTGGAGCAGTACCAGTAATAGGTTGAGGTGGTTTATACTCAGACATAGAGTATTGCCTTAGTTTACTATCCATTTCTGCTTTTAATATTAAATCATCTATATTATTATGCACACTAGTAGCATCAGGTGCTGCAGTTTGTAAAAAGTCTAATGGTTTTGGAGGCATATTATTTTAATAAATCCATATAAAAATCTATCCAATCTACATTTCTTAAAGATTTTTTAGCAGATTTGTCCATACCTTGTTGTCTAAATCTTAAATAGTTTTCCATGGTTTTACTTTTCATCATTGGAAAATCTTTTGATTTTTGGGCCTTTTTTATAAGTTCTAACATAGGTTTCGACCCCCTACCAAATGATACAGCTCCTGCCGCAGGTAAAACACTACCCATTACAGCATCCATAAGTGCTTGACTTTGACTATCTATTCTATCTCTGTCAACAAAAGACAATGGTGATGCACCTTGACTTTGTTTCATCTCATTCTCAAATATTAAGTTATTCATTTGGTCGTGTGCAGTTTCATCTACAGGTGCTGATTCAAATACAGACCCACCCTCTTGCATACCAATTATTTTTTTTAAATTTTGAGGAATATTTTTAATATCAGAAGATTTTCTATAATGTTCTGATAAAATATCTTTTAATCCATTAATATCTAAATTTTCATAATAACTTGGTTTTTTATTGTATTTAAATGGTATATGAGCTTTTTCTATACCTTGAAGTAAAATTGATTTAATATGCGATTGAGCCTTGTTTGCAATTTTTTTATTTTGTTTTTTTATTTTTTTTAATTCCCCTTCAGTTAATAATTTTTTTTCACGAAAATTACTTTTAGGCGATGGTAAATTCTTATTTGAGTGTCTCCATCTTTTAAAACCTCCTAAAATTCCTTTTAAACCTCTTCCTGCGGATTGCCCGGGAATAGCGGAATCCATAGCAACTTGATTAACATACTCCAATATTCTATTCATTTCAGTATCTCTATTAGATAAAGAATACTGACTAGATGGCTGACTTTTCATTGATATCTTATCCATTGCATTTGTATATGTAGCATCAGCAGCAGCTGGTTCTATACCCATCTTGTTGCCAACGTATCTTTTGGCCCATTTATCTTGGTTCTTGTTTCTATGTAAAAAATCTAGCGGTGATGGCATAACTAACCTTCCTTATAATGTTTATTTTTGTACTTATGAATAATTTGATAAAATTCCTGTAACTTTTGAATATATAAATCCTCAAGCATTTTTTCTTGTTCCCTATCTACTTCATTAAGTTTACCTAAATATTCATTATATTTTGATTTACCAGTTCTACCTGCAGTTTTACGCCAACTTGCTGGTATAGGCCTCATTCTACTTAATATACCTTTTAATCTTGACCTAGCTTCTTTTTCAGCTAATGCAGAACTTATTCCCTTCTCTTCAGCAATTCTATCTCTCGCCCAAGCTAAGGCTGCATAATAACTCATTCCCCTTGTATCTTCGTCACTATCCCAAAATACATCTCTTAAAGCTCTATAATATGGAGTTTTAGTAGTAATACCATCATCAAAATCTATATTAATTTTTTCTTTTGGATAGAAAGCATCATCAAATTGTCTTTGTCTTCTTTTAGAATCTTTAACTTTTTTTGTTGTTTTATCAGTTCTTGCTTTTATAACTCTTTCCCAACCATTATAAGCCGCTACAATTTTTCTTAATCCATCTCCCAATGCTTGTTCACCAGTTTTCTTATCAGTTGCATAAGCTACTATATTATCTAAAGCAGTTTCTGCTTGTCTAACCGGTACTGGATAATAAGATTCAAATGGGCCTCCAAAATCATTAAAAGCATTACTAAATAAAGATAATCCTTCAGCTTTTAAAAAGTAATCAAACATATGAGATGGCATTGATTTAAATTTATTTACTCTATCTTCGTTAAAAGCCCAATTATACATTTGATATTGAGCCCATCCTGAAGCTATGCTTAATGGTATATATTTTAAAGCTGGAATTATATTACCATTAACATAAACAGGTTTAACAATATTTTTTGCTACTGAATCTGTCATTCTATAAGCAACTCTGTAAAATAAAGATAATGGCTTAGCCCATCCAGTACCTAACCATAAAGGCATATAAGGTAAGTCACCAGAGCCTTGAGTTACAATATGAGCTTGTTGTCTAGCTTTATTTGTTTCACTTGTAGAAAAATTCATTGGAGAACCATATTTTCTAGCAGATTTATATCTACCTACCATACTACTTATTTCATCAGGTGTAAACCTTAGAACATCCATTAATATTCTTCTAGATGTTTCTGGATTTATCTTTCTTGTTGATGGATGTTTCCAATTAGCAAGATTAGCAATATGAATATCTAAAGCATGTGAACCAACAGCTTGAGATATAGTCCTATTTCCAATTTCAGAAGTTACCATAAGCCCTGCATTATTTATAAATCTCTTCATAAATCCTGATGGCCTACTAGGAGATAAATATAATTCATATGCTCCTGTATGAGTAGCTCCTATATCTCTTGCGTATTCTAATTCACTTTTCCACTTTCTACTAAATCCTCCGGCTGGATTTAATAATCCGTTATCTTTAGAAAAATAAGCTTTCCATAGTTCTCTACCAGTAAAAACAGATATAGTTTCTCTATTACCAAGTAAACCATTCTTTAGACCACTTTGAGGGAATGATAATCCAGTCTTAGCGGCAACTGAAGAAACTACTCTTAAACCTTTATCAATAAGACTACTTTTTTCACCAAATACCTGACTGTGTAGCATCTTTTGAGTAAAATCTCCATACCATTTATCACCAGTCTGGCTTTCAACATAAGAAGATAAAGCATCAATTCTTCCCTGTGTATTTTTACCGGGATAAGCATGATATGTTGCAGTTGAATGAGCTATATTTGTACCATATCTATCTATTACTTTGCTGTAATCAGTTTCATATACAGGAACAACTTCTTCAACCTTTCTTGTATTACCAAATTCATCATATATTATTTCACCTTCTTTGTAAGCTTCTCCATTTTCTTTAAACTCTTTACCTTTTCTTAATTTAATTATTTCACCAATATTGCCGGGAGCTCTTGATATGTAAAAATATGCTGGCAAGTCTGCAACTCTTGTGTATTGTTGTCCACTAATATTTTCTTGACCATTAATTTTCTGTAACATTTTAATATATTCAACAGCTCTATCTCTTTTTTTCTCTAAAGGTACTTTCATATCTTTAAATTGTTTATCATGTTTTGCCATGTAATTAGCAGCTTCTAATAAATTATTATTACCACTAGAAATCAAATCAAAAAATTCATTTGTTACTTGTCTTCTTGAATAATTTTCTACATAAAAATGTTTAGAATTTGTTTTATTTACAAATACTTCTAAACCTTTGCTATCTATAACTTTACTTGACAATCCTTTAGCGTATTCTAAAAAACTTTCAACCTGCATCTCATGTAACTCGGCAGATGATACCTCTATTCGTTCAGTTTTAGTTTTTAAAATAGGGCCATATTCATTTTCACCTTCTGGAACTCTTATTACTTTTGTTATATTATGCATTTTATTTTTATGCATATCAACAAGTTCTATTCTTTCTCCAGTTATTTGGTCATATAATTCCATAAATGGTTTTCTTTTAAAACTTTTATTACTAGCATCTCTTATCCAAGAATTAGAACTTATTAAAGCTTTTGCCATTTCATCATAAAAATCGTAATATGCTCTTTTAGCATATTCAAGTCCAGTAATTTTTTCCATTTCACCAGTTTTTTTATTAAAAACTTCTAGTTTAAAAGAGTTCATTTTATCAGCAAATTTTTGGTATCTAGGAGTATTTTGAAGAACACCATATACTTCTGTGTCAAGAAATGCTTGTATATGTTTATCAACTTCCCCGATTGCATTTCTACCTAAATATGGTTTTAACTTAGCGTGTAAATTTTTATGAAATCCAACAGCAGTTCCAACAACAGATTGTCTCCACCATCCATGTCTTAACATACTTATAGCAGCTTTAGCCCCACCTTTTAAAGAAGCTAGAATACTTTCTGTTGGTAAGAAAACTCTTTTGGCCCAGTCTTTAGTTCTGTCGCTACTATTATCTAATACTCTAATCCACCTTGCTGTTTTAGGAAATATTTTTGTAATAAAATTTTCAGGTGGAAGCGTCATTCTATTATGATAAACAGATTCGGTTGCATGCTCATCTCCTCTTATAGTATCAACTAACCTATTAACTTCTCTTATGCTTAATTCTTTTATATCTCCAATAGACTTTGGATGTATAAGTTGTATTAATACTCTTTTTTCATTCTCAGATAATCCGTAATCCTTAGCAGCTTTATTCCATTTAGAATTTGATATTTCCCAATCTTTATATTCAGTAGTTTTTACTACACTATCTATCTCAGATTGAAGTCTTTCTATTTTATGGTCTATTGATTTATTTGAAGTCCCATCTTCAGTTCCTTTAACCCAATGCTTTTCAGCATATTCTCTAGCTTCTTTTTCACTAAGAAATATTAATTCTTGAGGGTCTGACCAATTTTTATCTTTATGTCTTAATCTTTTAGATGTTTCATCTTTAGATTGAAGGAGCCTTAATCTATATCTTGGTTTAGGAAAAGGCTTATTAGCTACAACAAGCTCGCTTAATGGTATTCTATTTTGTTTTTGCTTATTTACTACATTAGGGTCTGGTTTAAAATAAGCGTAGTCACCTTCAATTTTCTCAATCCTTACAACAGTAGGTTCGCCATCATCTTTTCTTACTAACTGCTCAACATTATCTTTTACCCACCTTACTAAGTATCCCTTTCTAGGAGCATCTGTGTCTTTTAATTTATCTATATCATATGTTCTTACTTTCTTTTTAATATTTTCTAGTGCTCTTATTTGGTCTTTTTTGTATTTTATTTTTTTATCACTTATTTTTGTTTGCTCATTAGGAACAAATCCTTTATCTGTAAAAACAATTTCTTCTGTTGATTTATACTTTTGTATATTCTTTCCTTTTGTTTCTACACCATCTCTAGATATAGATATATCATCTAATATTTTAAAATCTGTCTTTAAGTTTTCATTAAAAGCATCAGCATTTTTCCTAACTTCTGGAGGTAGGTCATCAATTAAATCTTTGTTTTTAAAATCTACTTTAGCATAATCTTTATTTATTTTCTTTGCGGCCTCAACCATTGTTTTACCTTCAACAGTAAAAAGCTCACCTGTTATAAGATTTCTATAAGAAATAGTTGCCTGCTTCTCCTCAGTCATTTCTTTTTGTCTTTGTTTAGACCTTGTCTTTTTTATAGTTTCTTTAGGTTTTTCTGCTCCAGTAGAGCCAATAATAGCAATAACATCAGATGGATTATTTTTATTAAACATCAATGTTCCTCTTTTTTGATGAATATCTCTTGCTTTTGCTATTATCATATCTGAAGCATTGCTTCCCCAAATTGTCTTTATAGCAACTTCAGGATTCCATCCCATGTCTAATAAACCTTTATACATTTTTTCTTTAGCTCCCCAATTAGTAGACCTTTGTCCAACTTCATGAAAAGCAACTAAAGATAATCCATGTATTATTCTTTCTTTTACTGACATATTAGGATTTGGTTGACCAAGTATATAATCACTATAAGAGCCTAATCCCATTATAGCAAGTGGTTCAACAATCGTAGCTCCCGCTTTACCATACATTCCGGGTAATCCAGCTGCTGCAAAAAGACCACCCATTAATACATCTTTAGGAGTAGTTTTTAATCTATCTCCAAAATCTTCACCGGGTCTATATGAAGCCAATCCAACAGCACTAAATGTACCTATATTATTAGCAAATTTATTTAATACTTGAGCTCCTTTATATCCATAGTTTTCAGCTACTTTTTTTACCATTGAATTAAATAAAGGCATCTTTGGTAAAATAGCTCCAGCAGGTCTTGGTAATGTAACTCCTAATGCAGTTTTTTCAGAAATCTTAGATATTTTTTTTAATTCTCTTAATGAAGCTGCTGTATTTTTAGTAGCTAATTCTTTAGTATATTGTCTTTGAGCCTCCCTAACTATATTTATATTATCTAATTTAGCATTCTCAAGCTTTTGAACTGCTTTTTGTATTGATTTAACTTGCTTTGAACCACCTAAAGTTTTAAATCCCTCTCCCAGTATTTCTTTTTGTTGTTCAAGTTTTTTTAATTTAGGAAGTATTCTACTTATTTGCTTATTTATTTTACCAATCTTACTAAGAGCTTTATAAGCTCCAAGCATAACTGTTCCTCCGGCAGCTATTGGAACTCCTACGCTACCTATAATAGCGCTTGCTATACCAAATGGAACAAGACCTCCTCCAACCTCTCCAACAATACCAGCTACATGCTCAGAAGTTGTCATAGCTTTATCATCCGGCTTTTGAAGTCCAAAATATTCATCATACCCTAAACTTGCTGCAGAAGAAATACCATGTAAAAGAGACTTAAAAAAACCAACACCTTGTTGCTCTTTTAATTCTTTATCTCCCATTGCTAAATTGCTATAGAACTCTTCGTCTTCCATGTTTAAGCTAGATTCAGGATATCCATATTGAATTTGTTGCAATCTTTCAATAGGAGATATATAGTTTTCTCTACCTATTTGAATTTGTTGCAATCTTTCAATAGGAGATGTATAGGTTTGATTATTTACAGTATCTAAACCCTGAATCCTTTGTAATCTTTGTATGGGTGTTTCAGCCATTATTCAATTTCTAATCTCTGTGGTTGGTTAAAAGGAATAGGTTGTCCTACATTAAGAGTTTGTAAAGCTTCTTTTGGAGACATTTTTCTATATCCAATTAAAAATTCTTTTTCAGTTTCTTTTCCTCGACCAGCTCCTATCATTACTATATAACTTTTTACATTAGTAGGGTCATATACATATCCTTTAGAAGCATATTTAAAAGGATTATTTTTCATATTTTTTAAAAGAGTGTCTCTATTTACAGATTTGCCAGATATTGGGTCTTTTAATACTTTACTTTTCTTTTTTAAAGATATGAAAGGATTTTTAATTTTACCTTTCCTATTTTTTATTTGTAAATCATCTTCTTTAAAAACCCAATCAATTATTTCTCGCCTACTATCAGACACCTTTTTTTGTGAAAATTTATCCCACCAACTTTCTTTTGTTTCATCAGTTTCATCAGTTTTATCAGTTTCATCAGTTTTATCTGTCTTTCCTATTGGTGGAAACATAGAAGCATATACTTCTTTAGACAATTTAACAGCTTCCTCATTACTTAAATTATTAAATGCCTCATCTCCACCAGCTTGATTTCTAATAGTAGTTTCAAATATATTTCTTTGTTCAGGAGTTAAGGATTCATAGTCTATTATATCTCCACCGCTAAAATCACTCAAAGCTCCTGAAGATGGAATTTCAAGTTGCTTTTCTGATATCTTTATCAATTCTCTTAATTTTTGCCTAACTAGAGGAGGAGTATCAAGCTTTGTATCCCCATAAGTCTCTAAAGATTTATTATATAATTTTTCCCAAAATTCTCTTGTTTTTCTTTTGCTTTGAGTCCTCTTAGTAACAAAATCATTTAATATTCCTAACTCAGCATCGCTTATTCCACCACTTGTTAATCTTTCTTTAAGAGATTCAGCATCTTCTACTGGGATTCCTGTTCCTTTTAAATAATCAGCACTAGTAATATAATCTACTAACTGTCTATTGCTTTCATATTGTTTATCTTCTTTATTAACTGCGTCAATAGATGAGTCTAAAGCCATACCAGCATCTAATGCTGTTTGTTTTACTTGAGAATATATTTCCATTCGTCTTTCTCTAGTTGTTTCAGGATTCATATATTCATCTCTTAAAACTGTATGAGTATTTTTACGACCTAATTCTTCATCAGCAATATCATTATACACTCCAATAGATAAACTTTTTTCCTCTACTGTTCCATCAATATTTCTTATCTTATAAGTTTTATCTCTATCTTCCCAATATTTATTTATAATTTTTATTTGACTGGGATTATCAGCAGCTGTTATCATTGTATTATAATTATCTTGAGCATCTTCCCAATCAGATACATCAGACTCGAAATTTTTCTGAGCAATTAAGTCAGATTGTTGTTTATTATAACGTCTCTTTTCTTCTTTTTCAGCTCTAAGCTTCATTTGAAGTTCTGGGTCTAAGTATTGGTCTACTCTTTTAGACATGCTATCCCAAAATCCGGGAGTATCTCCCATCTGAACAACATCATATTTATTTGTTAATTTTCTTGGCATAATTAATAACCTCTTACATATTCTTGGAGAGTTTCATCCCAAACGTATAAATCTCCACCATAATTTATTCTTTCTCCTACATGGTCTAAAAGATGACTTGGAGGAGCTCCCATATATCCGGGAAGTTTAGGCATTTCTGGCATACCCTCTATATCCATATCTATTGTACCCTCAACCCCTTCTAAATCTCTTAACATTTCACCTTGTTCTTTCAACCATCCTTCTCTTTCTGCTCTAACAGATTTAAATAAACCTGATTTAGCAGTCTTTTGAGAAGATAAATAATCTTTCATCAAACTTTTTCTTGACTGTTTTCTTGCTTTTTCCCCAGCTCCACTACCTGAAAATCCACCAGCCCCTGCAGTTTCTCCATATACATCAGTCATTGCTGATTCTGCTCCACCAAAAGCTGAGCCTAAAGCAATATTATAATCTTCTTTAAACACGCCTTCTCTAGATGGGTCATAGTCTTTAAATCTTTTCTTATTAGCAGCATTTGGTCTAACGCCATACATCTCATATAATCCTTCTAAAGTAGGTATTTCTGATTCATATCCACCATACGATATGCCACCACCACCACTATAGTTAGTAGAACCACCGGGAGAGCCACCAGAACTACCACCAGAAGGAGGACTTAATGGGCCTCCACCACCCCCTTCATCTCCAAAATAACCACCAGTTCTAAATTTAGGTATTGAACTTTGATTTCCTTGATTAAAGTAATCTTCTAAAATAGATTTCTCTGGAAATCTAGGTGCTTCTTCATAATTAATTTCATCTAAAACTTTTTTACCCATTTTCTTTACAGCGTTACGATTTAAAACGTATTCGCCGGGTTCTAATAATGATAGTATTGTATCAGCCATTTTAATAACCTTTTCTATATTGTATTAATCCACCAATTCCTTGTTTAGGCATATATCCACCGCCAGCCATTTGTAATGGGTAAGCCATTCCACCATTTTGATATCCCTCTGGTTTAATTTTTCGTAACATCATTTCTAAATCCATTCTTTCAAATGGGTCTTCTATATTTTCACGCATTACTTTATCTAATACATTTCCCTTTAATGGTAAAATACCTCTAGATTGAGTAGTTCCACCTACATCAGCACCAGATTGAGCACCTTTACCACTTAATTTAAACATATAGTTAGCGGGATTCTTAAAACTCAATGTATCTATATTTATACTTTCAGGGTCTGCTCCTAACATATTAGCATAACCCTCTCTAGTTAATCCTCCCTCTGGCGTATACATGCCTTCGGGTTCTTCACCCCCAAAAGCCCCAATCATTTTTCTAATCATACCAGTATACATTTCTGGAGTTACTTCTTCTGGACTACCACCTTCTTGCATACCTTGCACATAATTAGTTTGCATTGAATCAGATTTTGCTTGATTAAACTTATCCATAATACTCTGACCTAGATTCTGCCTCCAGTCTCCAGCCTTTTTATATAAGTTATATGCATCTAATCCTTTATCTCCGGCCCAGTCATATGCTTCTTTACCTACATCACTTAGTTTATCTTCAGCTCCAAAAAACGCTCCCTTTGTTCCTAGCATCTCACCTATATTCATTTTAGAAAGTTCATCATGAGTTTTTGAACCAAGCTCATCACCAAATACTTTTGTTTTAAAATCATCACTAAGTTGGTCACCCCATATTTTCTGGCCATAATCACTCTTTAATCCACCGAATATTTCCTCTCCAAATGTTTCCCAAGCAGCTCCTTTAGATGCTTGGTCAGCACCTTTTTGATAATCTTTTAAATCATCATATTGACTACCTAGTAATCCAGATGTATTTCTTAGCTTTACATCTTTACCTCTACCTATTTTTTCGCCAAGTCTTTGAGTTCCTGCAGCTATTCCTGAACTAAGTGCTAAGGCTGCTAATGGGTTAGTAGCTGCAATTCCTGCAGTTAAAGCTTTTCCAAGCCACTTTCCAGCTCCCTTACCTAAGAATTTTCCAATTTTACCTCGAAATAAACCTTTTTTCATTCTTTTAGCTTTATTTCTTAAATCTTCTCGAGTATCAGCAACACTTCTGTCTAGCTTAGCTCCGAATATTGATGATTCTAAACCGGGTATATATTGTCCACCTGTTTGAAATCTTGGTATGTTATTATTCCACATTTTCTTTTCTCCTAAATATAAATTTTATGAACCATAAACAATTATAGTTGGTGATGTCATTAAAGTATTAGTTGATGCATCAGCATTATTTAAAAGCACTACTATTTTATAAAGAACATTATTAGATAATCCAGTAATATCTAAAGCATCTGTTACAATAGTGCCATCAAAAGCAGTTTTTGTTGTAGTTTTTGTTGTTGGGCCTGCTGATGCACTAGTCATATTTGGAGTAGACCCCGTAGTAAGACTACCACCAGTTGAAACAGGATAAACACCTAATGAAACTGAAGCTGCGTTACTTGCATTTGCTGTGCATAAATGACAAGCTAATTTCATACTTGCATTTGCAGATTCATGATAATAATTTATTGAAATTTTAGCAGTAGCAGTAGTTCCAGTTTGAACCCATAAACTAGAAGCTGATATAGCTCTTGCATCATCATCTCCAGTTCCAGATTCAACAGGGTCACTATATATTACTACACCACCTACGGCATCTCCAATATTTCTTCCGGTTTTTAATCCATTAGCATCAAGATTGTCAGTTACATGAGCTGAATGTCTAGCTGTTGATAATGTACCTGAAGATATATTGCCAGCGTCTGTCTGGTCTACATTTGCTACATTATTTAAAGACATATCTGACTTAGCGTTAGCATAACTTCTTTGAGCGGTTGTACCATTAACTATTCTTATAAATCCAGTAGCTGTTCCACTAAAATCAGCTCCCAATCCTCCTTTAGCTGTAGATACAGTTCTATTTACATCACCATTTGAAGCTAGTCCAGCAGTTACTCTACCCCTTATATCATTAGCATCTGTTAATGTGTTCATTGTTACAGCTCCACTACCACTAGCTGCATAATCCAAAGTACCATCTGTATTCATTTCTACTCTACTATTTAACCATGCATTACTATCAGTTGCTGATGTACCCCCCTTTGCGATTGTTAAAGTACCAGATATACTAGGTAAACTTGGAGCTACTGCATTTCCATCATAAGCTAATACACCTGAAGCTGTTGCAACTACATTACTATTTATCCATGAAGTATTAGCAGTAACAGCAGTTCCACCTTGATTAACTGGCAAAGTTCCAGTTGATACTGTTCCTGCGCTAGCTATATACATTGTTCCTGTATTAGCACTAATATTAGCTCCCATACCACCTGCTGTCATTGGAACAAGACCACCCTTAACTACAGGAGTACCAGTTCCACCAGTACCACCTTGACTAATAGTACCTTGAACATTAAAATCTTTATCAACATATAAATTACCATCTGTGCTCATATATGATACCCACACTTGTCCACCTTCTTTTCTATATCTAGCTAAAGGTTTTCCCTTGCCTAAATATACAACTTCTTCGCCTTCTTTCAAAGACCTAGCATTAGGTTGTGAATATACTCTTTTTACATAATCCACTAGCTTACTCTTTTTCTCATAATTCTATATTCAAAGCTAATATCATTAATTGATACGCCTGATACAGAACCTCCTAAAAATTTTAAAGCAATACTTTGACATAATAATGGTTTACCAAAAGAAAATACTGCTACATTCCAATCAGATTGACTAGCTGCAAATGTACCAGTTAATGCTACATCATATAAACTATGTGGACTTGATATACTACTATTTGCAAAGGTAGTACTACCATCTAAAGCTACATACATATCATCAGCCAAAGCATTACTGCTAGAATTTTTATAAGTAATATATATTTTATATACCTTTTTAACATATGCTGGATGACCAAAATCTATATCTCTTGTAATAAATGATTGAGTTACAGAAGAAGAAGATGAATTACTTATCTCTTTAAATTTTACATTACTAGCATCAACACCATAAGCATAAACAAGATTATTATTCCAATCTACTATTGGATTTGTTATTTCCTGACTATCTGTAAATAAACTAGTATCATATACCCAACTACCAGTTTTAAAATCATATATATAACATTGATTTGAATTAGCAGAACCATCATCAGGATTTCTTAAAATTATTAATTGTTTCTTTTTAGGAAAATACATTGCCACAGGCTTAACAGTATAACCAGCACCAGTAACAAATGAATCCCAAGATGGAGAATCTCCAACAGTAGAACCAGCTTCTCTTATTTTACCTTGAGTTAAATCACTAACTTGCTTTCCATCAAAGAAATGACATCCAGTTTGATTAGCCCAAGCAATACCTAAAGGGGTTCTAATAACACTATAAGGATAAGCAACTCCAACATGCTTTACCGCTTGTTCAAGATACCATCCTGCCGGAGATGAATTTTGTATATTAATAACATGCAATGTATGTTGTTTAAAAGCTAAAAGTCTATCTCCAAAAAATTCTAATTTAACATAATCCTCAGCATCTCCCTTTGAAACATCTATAAAATTATATTTAGGAAATGTATCAAATTTATTAGGTTCAGAATACATAATTCTATCACCAAATCTTTCTACTCCCCCAGTAGTATTTTTTAATTGAAGATTAGCAATAAACATTCTACGACCTGCAATAACTCCTGTTTGATATCTTTCTCCTATACCACCTATACTTGTAAAATCAATATCTGGTTCATATCCATTTATAGCTGAATAAGTATCTATTTGAGGATTAATAGACTTTAATCCAGTACAATAAAAACAACCATCTGGCACATCACCATCTCCAGAAGCATCAGTCCAATTAATATACTGAGAATCTAAAGCAGTTCTACATCCTCTTTCAAAATTTATATCAACTAATAAAGACCAAGCATCATTAGTTCCACTAACTCTTTGGTATATTCTACCACCCTTTATTCTACCAGAATAAGGCCCATGAGAATAAACAACAATATCTAAAGCTCTAAAGTCATTACTGGTAGTTAATGTATTAGCTGCTCCCATATCAGTATCTGTTCTTAATAAAGACTCTTGGTCATTTTCATATATAAATGATTGAGCAAATTCATAAACATTTGCTATATAAGTACCGCTCTCAGTAGTTCCATTCTCAGATGCTTTAAAATTAAATCCACATCCATATTCATATAAAAATTTAAGTCCAGAAGCTATAGTTATATCAGAAGCTAATGTACCAGCATATCCTCTATATACAGTCATATTATAACTATCATCTCCAGTTAAATCTACATTCCTCACTAAAAATCTTTCAGCTCCTATAGTAGTATCTTTATCATTATCATCATCAGCTCCTATTCCAAGAACAACTCCAAGTGGTATATTAGTAGCTGCTGTTTCATCATCAAGTTGTAATTTATTATCTGTTGCACTACTCATCGTATCTGAAGCTTCTAAATTAACTTTTAACCATCTACGAATATCAAATTTATTAGTTAAAGCAGTTTCATCAGTATTTTCTACTCCATATGATTTTTCATCATCATGAGCAGTTGTTACATATCCACCTCTACTTGGTTTTTGTAAAATATTAGGATGTTCTTCATATCCACCATAAGTTCCACCTTTTGGCCCAAATGCTCTATGAGCTAGATATCCAAACCACTTTATAGAACTTGAATTAGCTTCGTTAGTATCACATACTCTTATAGTATCATCTACTTGTGTAAAAACAAAATTAGCATTACTACCATTTAAAACAGGTTTAATTGCTGTTGTAGACCAACCATTAGTTCCAACAGAGGGAGATACTGCAAAACTACCATCTTCATCTGAGGAATCACTATAAGACCATACATCAACTTCTCCAGTATCTTCATCTCCCAAACATATTAACTTATTACCCTTAGAAGATATATCAGTAAGTATAACACCAGCATCACTAGCATCATCAGTAATAGATGGGCCAGTAAGACCCATATAAGAATAATCACTTCCACTTTCACTATTTGAAGTAATAGAATTAATAGTATAAATACCATTATTTAAATCACTATTAGTAATCTTTACAACATCTCCAACGCTAAAATCAGAAAACTGAGTAGCTCCTGTTGAGTTATGTTTTATCCATTGTCCTACTGGTTTAGCCATTAGCTAGGAAGCGTTGGTGGGGTTGTTTCAACTTGAGGGTCGGTAATAACATTAGCAAATGTTACTCTACCACCATCATTAAAAATCATTGTACCAGTTACAGTAGCAGCATTAGATAAAATACTATCGGTTTCAAAATAACCTAAATTATATCCGCCACTTCCAGCTAATACAGCAGGAATATTGTCAGTTCCAAGAGATTTCTCAGCAAATAAACCATCATGGTCAGCAGATGTAATTACTGGTCTTAATGCACCATCTTGGTCTGTCATAAATCCTTGCATATGTACAAATTCATTTTCTTTTATATCTCTAGCATCCCTATCGTTATTTATTCCACCTGAAAAATTACGCATTGAATATATTTGTTTTGCCATTATTTAATCTCCACATGAACTAAATCATCGAATGAATTATCTGCTACTTCGCCATCTGAATCCCAGTCGCCGCCCCAACGAATATTTACATTAAGTTGTTTACCTATTCCTCGAACCATTCCACCCATATAGTGAAATCTTTCTCTGTCTTTCCAGTTAATAGGATATGGTGCAAGGTCAACAGCTTTACCCTCTATATGCTTAGAGTATTTTGTTTTACTTGCACCTTTTGCCACCAATTCATTTTGTCTTTCTTGAGAGCGAAGTCCTTCTATAATAGTAACATCCATTATCTTAACAAGTTCATTTAGAACATTGACAAGTTCTGGTTTGACTCCCTTAAGTCTTTGTTTTGACCTTTTCCCAAATCTAGGCATTAGAATTTCCAGACCATTTTAACTACTGCCATCATTACATCCATACATTCTTTTGCGATAGCTTGTTGTTCTGCTTTAGTAATTTTACCATCCTTAGATGCTTCATGATACTTAGCAGCTACTTCTTTTACTTCTTTAACTACTATACGATATTTTGTAGCAACCATAGTGCCTACTGCACCTAAAATGATTACCATCAAATACGCAAAGTTTTCCCAGTTCATCCATTCCATTTAAGACTCCTTAATCTTCTTTGTTTTTAAATATAAATAATAAATTTGTATTGCAAACATAATACACATCAGTATACCCGATATAATATCTGTCCAGTATACTAAACCTAATCCTGTACTTATTCCAGTTACTTTTAAACTATCCATTATCTTTCTTTATATATAATCTGTATATTGCTACCCATAGAAGTATTGCACATACTGAATTGAATATTACTGGAGACGCTTGTCTTAGTGGTATTAGGATAAATATCGCTACTAACCACGAGATAATTATTGCGCTCCATTTGTCTTTTAACATTAATGTTTTCCATTTACCCTGCTTAAACTTCCTTTAATTTCAGATACTTGGTTATCTAAATCATTGATTTCTTTTGTTAATGAATCAAACTTTCTATCAAGCTTTTCATCACTTTGATTCCACCTATTAATAAGTTTAATTACCATTCCTTCCATATTCTCAAGTGTTTCAGATTGTCCTTTATTTTCTATTTTTAAATTCTGTAATGCTTCTGCTTGCTCGTTTCCTCTTTTGTTCATAGAGTAAACCATAAAGCAGAACATAGCCCCTACGACACCTATCATACCCGCTTCTGAATATACTGCTAAAAAGTCCATTATTCTTCCTCATTCTTACAATCTTCGCAAAGACCATGCATTGCTATACTAATAGGTTTATCACACTCAATACAATGAAATGGCATTGGCATTATTTCTTTTTCCTCTTCCAACTAAATGGGTTTAGGTTTAATTCTTTCTCAAAAAACGATATACGTTCTTCCATCTCTGCTCTTTCTTTTTGTTCTTCAATCATATGTTTATCTACAAGTTCTTCAATGTTGGCAGTAGCAAGTTCCATTCCTCGCTCAAGTTCTGCAATTCTATTTGCAATTTGTAAGTATCCATAAATAATACCAGCGATAGCCACAAACAACTGAATAAGCCACTTAATATTAATATGAAGGGAAAAATTATCATCAATAACTCCCGCCCTGTAACTCCGTGCTGTCTTTGGTTTATCACTCACTTATCTTTCTTACATCTTCCCAGATATTATGTTTATAACAATAATTATCTCCAACTAAAATACCATCTCCAATAGATGGTCTATATAAATGTTGAGTGCTATCTTGGTCTGTTATAACTAAATAATCTATATGAACTGAATCAGATGGACTTACATCCAAATTTCCAATAGACCACCCAGCTTTACAACCAGAAAAACTTAGTACAACCATTAACACCCAAAACATAATTAATAACCATCCACCTAATAATATCTTTTCATTCTTTTTCATGGCTTAAAATAAAAGAAAAAATCTTCTTTATTTTCTGTATCTACTACTACAAATATTGGAGAAATAATATTATCTCCAGTTCCTTCTCCACCAAGAACCGCATAATAATACTCTCCTTCTTGGTATGGAGAACTTATTGTATCATTATCAAATTGATGTAAAAATGTTGTATCACTCCATACTGGAACAAATGTTGATTGACCTATTTCTGATTCATCAATTCTACGATTATTATCAGTATCAATAACTTCGCCAATATTAGAAGTCCTATGAGCTTGGGCTGGAAATCTTCCCATTCCAGTAACTTCGATTTGATGATTGTACCAATTTCTAGCGGCTGTTGCAATCTTTTCCAAATTTCTTTTAGTTTGTTTAGCTTTAGCTCCCTCACCGATACGGCTAAAAGCAGGAGCGGCAGTAGTAGCCAAAGTTGCCATGATAGCCATAGTAACAGCAAACTCTGCCAATGAGTTTCCACTATTTTTTCTTAACCTATGTAACACCATACAGCTCCACTACCTAATGTAATAGAAGTCCACCTACCATATACTGTAACCCCAGCTGCTAATGTTTCAGATGATGTTAAAGCATCTCCTGAAGTACCATCAGCGGTAGACGCAGCTACAGTATTAACATAATCTCCACTTTCAGCTACTAATGCACTTATCGCTGTAGCTTCAGTAGCTGTAATAGCAACTATAACACCACTAGCGGGAGTATGAGCATTAGTATCTGCACATAGAAAAGAACCACCCTGACCAAGTTCTGCGTTTTTTGCTTCTACATTATTTAATTTTATTTTCATAATTTATCCTAAATTTCTGTGGCAACACCATCAACTAATGTATGCTTACCAACTTTTAACTTTCCAATTGTATCTGAATGATGTTTCTTACATTCAGTATCATAACTGGATTGAGCAGTAATCCATGAGTTTGACCTCTTAATTACTGCCCCATCACTTGTCACAATATATTGCTTATTCTGTGCATCAAAACTAACTGTTTCATCATCACTAAATTTATATGATACTTCATCATCAGTAAAAGGTGAGAAGATATAAATTTTATGACCTTTGGTACACTTACGAATAAGCATTATGCCGCCGCTTCAGCCTCTTCTTCAACAGGTTCAGCTTCGAGAGATTCCCTCAGCTTATTGATAAATGCTTCCTTACCAACTTCTAACTGGTCACGCATAAACTGATTAGTATTAATCTTGCTTTGCATATCGTTAATGTGGTTTAGTAACATCTTCTCATCATCAGTCATCTCATCAATGACATACTCTTTTTCATCAAGAGTGAGAACTGCGGGCTTTTCTTTTTCTTTTTTAGCCATTTTGTACTCCTATGGTTATTGTTAAAGTAATTTTAAATCTTATCCGGCATTCTTCTTTTTCTTCCACTTAGACTTCCATTTTCCCCAACCGCCTTTTTTACCTTTACCAGATTTACCTTTAAGTTTCTTACCCTTCTTCTTTTTCTTCTTTATCTCCTCCATACCATTACTACTATTTGCTTGCAGTTCAGGAATAGAACCAAATAATATAAAAGAAGAAAGTAAGATTTTTAATAAGTTTTTCATTTACTTACACTCCTAGTTATTGTTTAAAGTGCTTTTAAATCTTTTTCTAGTTCTTCCATATCAGCTTGTTCATCTTGTAGTCTAGATATCTCATCTTTTACACGATTAATATCACTAGCAAGACTACTTAAACTGTAAGACTGAACTGAATCATCAAGAGCTTTACCACTATTTGAATCAAACTGCTTTCTAACTAGCTGTAATTCATCATGTGATTGTTCAGCTTGAGCTGCTCTTACAACTTTTCCATCGTCATCTGTGACTTCAGAAACAGCTGCTTGGTCAACTACTTTAGCTTTCTTTACAGACCAGCTTTTAGCAGATTTCATTGCTTTATAGTTTTTCATTTACTTGTCCTCTAATTGTTGTTTGAGTTGTTTTACTTCAGCAGATAACTCTTGAACTGCTTTGATTAATGGGGTAATAAACATTTCTCTTGATACTGTCTGACTACCATCTTTTCTTTCTTTCCACCCACTAAAAGTATCAACACCAATATCATCTAATGACTCTTTAACCTCTTGTGCTATTAATCCATGCATTGTAGCTTCTAAATTCATATTAT
>VTLG01012769.1_pt1 | contig 50720 bp, 70 predicted proteins | sample 4694571 | NCBI WGS metagenome assembly VTLG01 (sample SAMN12604809, study PRJNA352737) | marine metagenome | biome: ENVO:00000447; feature: ENVO:00000209|ENVO:00000569|ENVO:01000036; material: ENVO:00002151; isolation source: viral sequences binned using virsorter ... | reverse complement strand
GGCGGTGGTGGAGGCGCTTTATGTGCTGGATCTGTTGCCAATACAGGAACTACTGCTCCCGGAGGAGCTGGAGGTGGATTTCCAAATGCTATGGGTGTTAAAGGTCAACCTTGTGGTTCTTATTATTATTTTGCAGGTGGTGGAGCAGGAGGTGGAAACACTCCCGCAGCTCCTGATTCTTCTAATGGTGGAGGACTAGGTGGTGGTGGAAATACAGGTGGCCCTGCAACAGGACCTTGTGCCTGTAGAGCGGGTGCTGCAGGAACAGTTAATACTGGTGGTGGCGGCGGTGGACCTAATAACGGTTCAGGTGTAGCTGGTGGTGCTGGTGGATCAGGTATTGTAATATTAAGATTTCCTTCAGGTGCAAGTGTAACAGTTTCTCCCGGTACTAATACAGTAACTTGTGCTCCAGATGGCTCTAAACTTGCAACATTTACCGTGTCAGGCACAAACACAGTAACTTTTTAATAATTCTTTACTTTATATTAACAAAAGATATAAATTGTTTTATAAAGACATATGAATCTTACAAATTATTATTGGTATTTTCAATCAGCTATTCCTCATAGAATTTGTGACGAAATTGTACGTTATGGAAAACAATTACAAGATCAAATGGCAGTCACAGGTGGTTTTGGTGATAAAAAATTAAATCAATCTCAAATTAAAGATTTAAAAAAGAAAAGAGACTCTAATATAGTGTGGATGAATGATCGTTGGATATATAAAGAAATACAACCTTATGTGCATCAAGCGAATCAAAATGCAGGTTGGAACTTCCAATGGGATTTTTCAGAGTCTATGCAATTTACTAAATATAATAAAGGTCAGTACTATGATTGGCATTGTGATGGTTGGGATAAACCATATTACAGACAACAAGGAGACCCATCAAATGGTAAAATAAGAAAATTATCTGTAACTGTAACTTTATCTGACCCTAAAGAATATAAAGGTGGGGAATTAGAATTTGATTTTAGAAATTTAGATCCAGATAAAAAACCTAACATACAGAAATGTAAAGAAATATTACCTAAAGGGTCTTTAGTAGTATTCCCTGGATTTGTTTGGCATAGAGTATGCCCAGTTAAAAAAGGATCTAGACATAGTCTAGTTATATGGAATTTAGGGTGGCCTTATAAATGAAAAATAAAAAATTAAAACAAAAAAGAAAAAAAGAAAAAATTAAAACAATTTTTCCACAACAATTACAAAGAGAGGATTTATTTAAATGCCCTATATGGTATGCAGATGAACCTGGGTTTGTAGATAAATTAAACAAAGCGTCAGATAAATATATTGAAGAGTCAAAGAAAAATTTGAAAAAAGATATAGATGCAAGAAATAAAAAGTATGGTGATAAAGGAGATATGGGCCATGTCTTTCATTCAACTACTTTAATGGGAGATCCTAACTTTGAAGATCTTACCAATTATGTAGGAGCAACGGCTCATAATCTATTGGTAGAAATGGGTTTTGACTTAACCCATTATCAAGTGTTTACTACAGAAATGTGGGTACAAGAATTTGCTAAACAAGGTGCAGGACATCATGCATTACATACACATTGGAATGGTCATATATCTGGTTTTTATTTTTTAAAAGCTAGTGAAGCTACATCCTTACCTATTTTTGAAGACCCAAGACCCGGTAATATAATGAATCTTTTACCAGAAAAAAATAAAACCAACGTAACTTATGCGTCATCGCAAATTAATTATCCAGTTAAACCAGGAAGAATGATATTTTTTCCTTCATATATGCCACATCAATATATTATTGACATGGGATATGAACCGTTTAGATTTATCCACTGGAACTGTCAAGCTATACCAAAAGGAGTATTAAATGTCGTTCAAAAAAAATAAATATAGCATTTTAAAAAATGCAATCTCAAAAGAATTAGCAGATTTTGCTTATTCTTATTTTTTAACTAAAAGAAAGGTAGCAAGATTTTTATTTGATCTAAAATATATATCTCCCTTTACTGAGTACTGGGGTGTATGGAATGATGAGCAAGTCCCTAATACTTATTCTCATTATGGAGATTTAGTGATGGAAACTTTACTACAAACAGTTCAACCCGTTATGGAAAAACATACTGCGCTTAAGTTATCTCCTACATATTCCTATGCAAGAATTTATAAAAAAGGAGACATCTTGGCTAGACATAAAGATAGATATTCGTGTGAAATTTCTACTACCTTAAATTTAGGAGGAGATGACTGGCCTATTTATTTAGATCCAACGGGTAAAAAAGGTCAAGCAGGTATTAAGGTAAATTTAAAACCAGGTGATATGTTAATTTATTCTGGATGTGATCTTGAACATTGGAGAGAAGAATTTACTGGAAAAGATTGTGCACAAGTGTTTTTACATTATAATAAAAAAGGTTCTAAACTGGCTAAAGAAAATGAATTTGACAAACGTTTATTTCTCGGGCTGCCTGCTTATTATAAAGGCTTTACTTACCCTAAAAAGTAATATATACAAGAATTTGGTGGGGGGATGATCCACCACTGATTCCCTCTGCCTTAAAGCTTTTGTTACAAGGGTTTAAAGGTTCAAAATTTTAAGTTATAATTAATATTATGGCATTAGCAAAAGTACAATTAATTCCTGGATTTGATAAACAAGTAACTGAAACCGGTGCTGAAGGACGATGGACCGGGGGCCAGTATGTTAGATTTAGATATGGATTACCAGAAAAAATAGGAGGATGGGCTCAATTAGGAGCTGATTCTTTAGTAGGGGTAGCACGAGATCAACATACTTGGTTTGATTTATCAGGCAATCGATATGCCGCTATTGGAACAGATAAAATTTTATATATTTATTATGAAGGAAGTTTCTATGACATTCATCCTTTAAATGCTTCTTTACAACAAGCAGGAATGACTAATTGTTTTACAACTAGTTCAGCTTCTAATGTAGTAACAGTCACATGTACTGGTGCTCATAGCTTAAGTACAGGAGATTTAGTAGTATTTTCCAGTGTAAGTTTAATTCCAGGAACTTCAAGTTTTACAAATTCTGATTTTGAAAAAACTTTTGAAGTAAAAAGTACTCCTACTACCACTACTTTTACTATTCAAATGCCTGCTAACGAAACAGGAACAGCATTTTCAACCACTGGAACCGCAACTTTAGACGTTTATTACGTAGTAGGACCAGCGTTTCAATTACCTGGTTATGGATTTGGTACAGGGCAATTTGGGGGCACAACCACTACTGCAACTACTACTATTAATAATAGTGGTACATTTCCTTCAGGAGCTAGCTCAGTTGTTTTAGCGTCATCAGCTGCGATGCCGGCTACAGGAACTTTATTAATTGGAAGCGGATCTACCGCAGAATTAATTACTTATACATCTAATAATACTGCAACCAATACTATTTCCGGAATATCAAGAGGACAAGGAGGAACGAGCGATGTTACTCATGCTGATGGTAGTGCAGTTCAAGATGCTACTAATTATACAGGGTGGGGATCTAATACAGCTGCTGGAGTAATTATAGATCCTGGTCAATGGAAACTTACAAACTATGGTCAAAAACTTATAGCTTTAATTTATAATAGTGTAGTTGTAGAATGGGATCCTTCAGCTGCAGGTGCTATTTCAACTCCAAATAGAGCTACATTAGTAACTAATGCACCTACGGCATCGAGAGATATGTTAGTATCTACACCTGATAGACACTTATGTTTTTTTGGAACTGAAACCACTATAGGAACAACTTCTTCTCAAGATGATATGTTTATTAGATTCTCTGATCAAGAAGATATTAATGACTATACTCCTACGGCAACTAACACAGCTGGTACACAAAGACTTGCTGATGGATCAAAAATAATAGGTACCTTAAGAGGAAGAAATGGTAATTATATTTGGACCGATACAGCTATGTTTACTATGAGATTTATCGGGGCTCCTTTTACATTTGGTTTTGAACAAGTAGGAACTAATTGTGGGTTAATTGCTCAACATGCAGCTATTGAAGTTGATGGTATTATTTATTGGATGTCTGAAGATAGTTTCTTTTATTTTGATGGAGCATCAGTTAAAAAATTACCATGCTTGGTAGAAGATTATGTTTTTGGAGATATAAATAATGACGCAGAATTAATTGTACATGCAGGAGTTAATGATAAATTCAATGAAATTACATGGTTTTATCCTAGCGGAAGTGCTACTTCTGTTGATAGATCTGTGACTTATAATACTAGAGATTCTCAAAATATCCCAGGTGGAGTATGGACTACAAATGCAGGAACTTTAATGAAAAGAACAACTTGGGTGGATCAAGGTGTTTATGGTAAACCTTATTCCACTGCATATGATTCTTCAGAAAGTCCAACTCAAGGAAGTATTTCTGGAATATCTGCCGGAGCTACTACTTACTATGAACATGAAACAGGAAACGATCAAGTTAAAACTAATGGAACCACTACCGCTATTCCAGCTCAAATAGAATCAGGAGACTTTGATATTGATAAAGAAGGAAGTGGGGAATATATGATGCGTATTTCTAGATTCATTCCTGATTTTAAAAATCAAACTGGAGATGCACAAGTAACTATTTTTCTTAGAGACTTTCCCTCGGACACACGAGCGTCGTCGGCCAGCGGCCCTTTAATAACAGGTCCATTCACAGTGACTACGAGCACTAAACAAGTGTTCTGTAGATCTAGAGGAAGAGCTGCATCTTTTAAAATAGCTAATACCGGAACTGGACAAACATGGAGATTTGGTACCTTTAGAGCAGATATACAAGTAGGAGGAAGAAGATAATGGCAAAGATTACTCAAATTGTTTCTCAAGCAACTCCCCAATACGAACCAGCCAATCTAAACCAATTTGGTAGAGATATTAATAATATTATACAAACTCTTAATTCTACTTATCCTCAGGATATAAAGGAAGAAACTGAATCAGTGTCTTATTTTTTAAACGATTAATGGCTAAAAAGAAAAAAAGTCAATTTGGAACAACATGGTATGAAAGAGAACAGCCCAGAAAAAGACCGGGCAGGCATAAAAAAAGACTTAACAAAAGTGCAAAACGTATGTATAAGAAATACAACCGACAAGGTAGATAATGGCAAATAAATTTATTAATGCTCAATTTAATTTAACAACTACAAATCCAGTAGCTGTTTATACTTGCCCCGCTGAAACAGTTGCTATGATTAAAAGTATTCAATCTTATAATTCAAGTAGTGGCACAGTAAGTGTTACAGCGAGTATTACGGATAACTCAGCTAGTGCTACTTATAGTTTTTCCAAACGTACTCTAGGTGCAGGTACATCTTCAGATTTATTAACAGGAGTAAAAGTATTTGAAGAAAATGATATATTAAATTTAACAAGTAGCTATACTGGCGTTATTACAGGTACTGTAGCCATACTAGAACAAGATAGAAAATAATGACAAAATATACTATAATTAATGGGGAAAAAGTTCCTATTATTCAATGTGATGCTCAAACTACTATTACTAATATCAAAACAGGAAAAAAATATAAAAATGAAGAAGAAGTAAAGCTTGAAAATCCTGATCCAAAAGATATAAAAAGAGATGTTAAAATTATTATTCCCAAAGGATTTGATGTATTTGGAGAAAAGCCGTTAAAATAATGGAAGCAAAAGGCGGCACAGAAATACAATTAGCAGAACTACAAAAAAGGGTAGATCCGTCTTATTTTAAAAAATTTCAAATAACTACTTCTGTTCCTGAAAAAGAAGCAATAGACTCAGATAAAATTAGTATCTTATGGATGAAAAATTCCTACGATCAACCTAATATAGCTCCTTGGTTTAGTGAAAAAGAAAACCACCGAAAATATGATTGGTATGTATTTAATTCTCACTGGTGCTATGAAAAATTTAGATACGCATATGGGTTACCTACTCATAAATGCTGTGTAATTAAAAATGCTTTACCCGAGGTCGAATGGATAGAAAGACCTCAATGGAAAAAAGGTGATCCTATCAAATTAATTCATACATCTACTCCCTGGAGAGGATTAAATGTTTTATTAGGAGCAATGGAACTTATAAAAAGAGACGACATTATTCTTGATGTTTATAGCTCTACAAAAATTTATGGAACTCAGTTTGAAGAACAAAATGATAAACAATTTAAACCTATGTATGATAAAATGGAATCTTTAAAAAATGTAAATCACATAGGTTATAAACCTAACATAGAAGTTATTAATGAAATGCAAAAAACTCATATTTTTGCTTATCCTTCTATTTGGGAAGAAACATGTTGTATTTCAGCAATTGAAGCCATGGCTGCTGGGAATATGGCTATTGTAACTAATTTTGGAGCTTTATTTGAAACATGCACGGATTACGCTCATTATGTAAATTATGAAACAGATGTGCATACTTTAGCTAAAAAGTTCAAAGCAGTGATAGAATTTGTAGCTGATAATTTCCACGAACCTATTTTACACGAAAGACTTAAAGACCAAATGAAATATTACAGAACTTTTTACAATTGGGATATGAGAGCAAAAGAATGGACTAGTTTATTTGATCAACTACTTAAAATAAAAGGATATGCATGAGCTATAAAATAGATGAAAGAAGTATTATAAATGAAAAAAATATTTTTGGTCAAAATACCAATAAAGGTAATGATGTATTAGATTGGGATACTAAAAAAGAGGATAAGCAAATTAAATTATTCTTTACTTCTCCTTGTCATGGGGGAGTTGATATTCATTACATGAGAGCAACTCTTGAATTACAAGCACTTTTACAAAGACATAAAATACCAGTTACATTTCATTTAATTAATTCTTCTATTGTGACACAAGGTAGAAACCTATGTACTTCAGCTTTTTTAAAATCTGAATGCACTCATATGTTATTTGTAGATACAGATGTAGAATTTGATGAAACATCTGTCTTAACAATGCTAAAAGCGGATAAAGATATTGTTTTAACTCCCTATCCTATGAAAGTTATTGACTGGGATAAGGCTAAAAATATTAGTCAACAGTCAGGAAGACATATTAGTAAGTGTGGATACTACTATCCAATGGCATTTGTAGATCCAGAAAACATAGATTGTAAAGATGGTATAACCGAGATTAAAAGAGGTCCTGCAGGGTTTATGTTAATTAAACGTCAAGTATTTGAAAAAATGGCAAAAGAATATCCTCATTTAAAGATTAAACAACAAACTATGTTGAACCAACAAATGAGAGAAACAGAGAACTTTTGGAACTTCTGGGATACTGAATTTGATCAAGAAAAAGGCACCTTTATGGGTGAAGATTTTGCTTTTTGTAAGAAGTGGACAACCATTGGCGGTAAGATTTATGCTAATGTAGATGCCTATATAACTCATCATGGAGACTATAGTTATAAGGGAAGGTTTATTGACGAAGGGCAAAAAATTAAGTAAATTGGATATTATACGTATTTAAAACAGGAGAAATATGGATCCAGCAACACTAGCAATGATGTATGCCGCCAATGTAGGGATAAACGCCCTAGGTGGTAAAAGAGGCAGCAATCTTTGGAAAGACTCATTTAAAGACACAACTACACAAGCATTAACTATGCAATTAACAGGTGGTTTTGATAAAGGAAAAACACCTATGATAGGGCAAGACAATATGACTTTGTCTATTGACGATACTATTAAATTGGATCCATCTAAGAAGCCCAAGATACCTGAAGGTTTAACAGCTGCAGAAGAAATAAGGTTTAAAAATTTAAGACTACTAGACCCTTCACAAAAAAGTATATCCGTCACTAACCAAGATCCAGGTTGGTTTGATAAAATAACTGGAGTATTTAAAAGTGAACAACCTATTATGGGTAAAGAAGGAGCACAATTTGAAACCGTCCGAGACATGGAAGGTAATCTTAGACAGGTTCCAATTACTATGGCTCAAACAGATAAAATGAAAGTAGGACTAGGTTCACTAGGAGCTGGAGCAGCCGCATATGGTTTAGGGCTATTTGATCCTGAGCCACCAGAAGATCCTAAGTATCCAGGATATAATAAATTCTATGCGCAAGATCCTTCTCAGTTCATGCCTTATGATGACCCTAATATTGCCCCAATTGATTATTCTAAATATCCTGACAAACCTTACAGCGGAATTAAAACAGGAGGAATCATTGGGCTTCAAGATGGAGGTCCTGCTAGTTATAAAAATATATTACAAACTGAGTATGGATATGAAAGAGATTATCTAGATAATTTAGAAATAAATGAAGGACCAGGAGCAGTAAAAGAATTATATGACAGCTTACAGGGAAAAAAAGGTGGTGGAGTAATGAAATTAACGGGCGGAGGACAAACTTCCATGAATCTAGATCATTGGGCACAAATAATTTTTAACAAACCATATAATCAATTAACTCCAGCTCAACAACAACAACTTACTAGCTTTGCACCTGAAAAAGCCCAAGGCGGAATCATGAAATTAGTTAGAGGAGGAAAAGCATCTAACGAACCTGTAAAATCTCCATCTGAATACGATGATATGGGTGATGCTGGAAGAGAAGAACTAGAAAGAAGAAGAAAATTCGGAGATCAAATGAAAGAGTCTACACCACGAGAACCATCGATGCCACAACAACCAATGCCGGGATCACCCCGAGAGACGGGCCCGAAAGCACCTGGTGAACAAATGACTCCTAAAGAATGGAGAAAAAAACTTCAAGAACAGCTAGAATACATGAATTCTATTGCAGTTAAATCTGGAGATTTAGTTCATAAATTACCTCACAAGACAAAGCAAAACGAAAATAATCCAAAAAACTATAAAAGAACTTCTGGTAAATTAGTTGTAGATGACAAAGGTAAAGGAAACGAAGAAAAAGATACTATGTTAGCTCAACTAGCAGATGGTGAATTTGTAACTAAATCAAAAGCTGTACGTGGTGCAGGAATTGCTTTAGGAGCAAATCCAAAAAATAAAAAACAACAAAGAGATTTAGGAGCAAAATTTTTTTACAAACAGATGGCAGAGTTTGATAAATTAGCAAAACGAATGGCATCTTAATGGAGTTATTAAGAATATGGGAAACTAAAGAAGTTGATAAAGTTTGGATATTTGTAAAAGATTATATTCAACAAGCTTTAGAAAGATCAGGTGGATACGCTGATCATCTTCATATTCAAGATCAGATTAAAAAAAATCTGATGCAACTGTGGGTAGCTTGGTCGGAACAAGATCAAAAAGTATACGCAGTTGGAGTAACAGAATTAAAACAGTATCCTAAGTATCGCACGATGAATTTTAGGATACTTACAGGAGAGAGAATGGAATTATGGACAAAATTTTTAGAACCAATGGAAGTATGGGCCAAAACACAGGGAGTAACTAAAATGGAATTTTATGCACGTCCTGGATGGGAAAGATTTTTAAAAGGTAAAGGATATAATAAAACACATGTTCAACTTGATAAATTTTTAGGAGAAAATAAATGAGTTCAGGAGGAGGAGGTAGTGGGGTTCCAGCCGATACTACCAACGTTCAGACAATCAGAGAAGCACCAGAAATAGAAGCTAGAAGACTAGGTTTGATGGATGCTGCAAGAGAATTAGCTATGAAGCAAACTACTTTGCCAGCATATCAAGTAGCAGCAATGACTACACCTGAAACTGAAGCTAGAACTTTAGCACGATCAGGAATGGCTGGACAACAACAACTTACAGACGCTACTACTGCAGCAAGTGGAGCACAAACCGCAGCTGGACAAACTTTTAATGCAGCACAAGTACAAGCTGCAATGAATCCTTATATTCAAAATGTAGTTAATCAAGTATCAGATGATTATTTAGCTAGAGAAAATCAACTCGCAGCTCAAGCTGTTCAGTCAGGTAATTTTGGTGGAGGAAGAGAAGGTGTTGGTATAGCAGAACTACAAAGGCAAAAAGCAAATACATTAGGTGGAATTTATGGGCAAGGATATCAATCTGCTTTAGGAGAGCTTCAAACTCAAAGAGCATTAGAAACTCAAACAGGAATTCAAGCAGGAGAAATTAATTTAAATGCTGCAAACATAGCTCAACAAGGAAGATCCGGTCAACTACAAGGTTTAATGGGAACTGGAGGAGTAGAAAGAGGAGTTAATCAAGCAGCGTTAGAAGCACAAAGACAAACAGCTTTACAAAATATTCAAGAACCTTATCAAAGAGTTGCGTTTGTTTCGGATATTCAATCGGGTGTTCCTAGTGCTTCTCAACAAAGAATTGCTCAAACCAGAGCACCTCAACCGAGTCCTTTAGGTCAAGCGGTTGGTACAGGAATTGGGGCGTACGCAGCGTTTACCGGAGGGTAACGATGATTACTAAACTGAGAAAAAAAGTTTTTATTAATAAACTTCAAAGTGGGGGCTTACCGGTTCCTTATCAAAATGCACCTTTATTTAGTAGACAAGGATTAAGACAAGCAGCACACACCGCTGGTAGCTATTACAATAGGTTACCAGGATATATAAAAAAACCTATTAATTTTGTTAATCCCATTACTAAGAATCCATATGTATTAGGTGGGTACGGTCTCCTGTATGGAATAAATAAATACATAGATCGAGATAAGCCAGATCCTAATATGACACAAACATCATTAAAAGAATTAGGAATATCACCTTTAGCAGATGCCCAAAAAACAAGTGCTGAATTTGATGAAATGATGGCCTCTGCTGAATCAATACCTAATCCGGCTAAACTTAAACCAGGAAGATTACCAGGAGAAATGATTGAGGTGTATGAAAAAGTATCTCAATATGCAAAAGATAATAATATTCCCTATGAACAGGCTTATTCTTTACTCGTAGAAAAAGTAGAACCTGTTACACAGATAGCCCCTAAGAAAGCTCAAACTTTAGAAGAAGCTTTTCCAGGGATGTCTGGTTCAGAAATTATAGAGTCAATAAATAAAAATGAAGAAGATTCAGGAATAAATATTGCTCCAGATGCAGAATCAGAAGTTATAAATAATGCACTTGAAAATAATCAAATGGAACAAGCAGAAATTAAACCAGAAAATAATAACAATAATAACAATAACCAAGAAATTTTAATAGATGAAAATGGAGAAGAGATAGATACATCAGATGCGCCAATAATGAGTGATGTAGAAATTCACAACGAATATAAAAATAGAGATAATCAAAATAATTTAGCTGATCAAATGATAGAATATAATTTTTTTCCGGCGTTAGCTAACGCAGGTAGATCACCATACGCTCTTCAATTAGATAACCTAGTCAAAGATATTATGGGTCCCGAAAGTAAAAAATCTAAAAATTTATTACTTTTACAATTAGCAGCTAACTTAATGACTAATAGAACTGATCAACCTGGCTTTAAAGGGTTTGTAGATGTTCTTGGTCAGGCAGGACAACAAGTTATACCGATGGCTCTAGCTCTTGAAACACAAAGAAGAAAAGATGATTTAGAGCTTAAAAAAGCTTTAATAGCAAATAAAAACTCTAAGGATAAAGCAACAAAATGGGGGCCTAAAGACAAAATAGTCAGATTTAAAATGCCTAAGTATAACGAAGCAGGTGAAATAGTAGGAGTGGAAGAAGAGGTTTACACAGCAATTGCAAGAATATCGGACACTGGAGAGGTAGAAGCAACTGTAACTGATCGAGACGGAAGTAATCCACGAGCTATTGATGTTACAAACTTTGATTACCGAATCATAAGTGCTCCAGATACAAATTTAATATCTAAGTATAATGATAAAATTACTCAAAAAGTAAATGCATTAAAAGGAACTAAAGAAGCTTTAGCTATAATACAAGCGAGACCTGAATTAATAGGTTCAAAAGGTACTGTTGCTTTATATGGGCAAGCAGCTCTTGACATCATGAGATCATGGGCAGGAAAACAGACATTTCAAAAATTTTTTAGTGACATTAACAGAGACAAGACTCAGTTTATGAACAATCAAAAAATAGCAAGAGACGAGGCTGCAGCAGCAAATCCAGATGGAAAATTAACAGCAGAGCAAGTAGAATTTTTTGATAAGGAAATGAGAGACGGATTAGAGTGGTTTGAGAATACAAGAAGTGGCTTAGCAGCTAGTATGGACAGCACAACTGATCTACAGATAAAAGCCAAATTAAAAACAACTGAACTCTTGACATCATACGCTCTGGCTAATCTTTTAAAAAACGAAGATAGATTAGCGGTTCAAGATATTAAAAGAGCTGAAAAAGCTACTCAACTTTTTGGTATCCTTCAGTCTCCTGAAATGGCGATAGCAAAATATCTTACACTAGAAAAAAATCTTACGGATGCAATAGCAAATGATATGAAAATAGCTAATACATTAGGTATACAAAATGATCAGATTGTAGCTTACAATGAAGGATATACTCTAACACAATCTGGCTCTACCGAAGAAAAAACTTTTAGAAACAATTTACAAACTATTTTAAGTCAAGCCGAGAACTTAGATGAGGATGTAATAAATTCAATGAGCAATCAACTTTTTGAAGGTTTTTCAGGAGCTATAATAGGAGATGATGAATAATGGATGTTAAAAAATTAGAAGAATTACTGCAAGGAAATCGAATAGATTTAAGAATGCTTAATAAGCAACAAAAAATCTTTATTGATGAACTACAAAAATCTGGCAAAATAGATACGCGTCCTTTAGATCTAATGGAGGCAGAACAAAATCATGCAGCCGAAAAGGTAGCTAAAGAAAAAGAAAGATTTGCAGATCCAATCCGGGACATGACTGCTGATCTTTTAAACAGAGATAAAGTTGCAATGTATACTGACATTGGTGTTTTAATGGCACAAATGCTTTGGGACAGAAAAAGATTAGCAGGTGCAATTTTAAATCCTAAAAAATTTATTGGAGAAATAGCTAAAATAAAATCTTCTTTTAAAAACCCACTACTTAATAAAACTGTTACTGGATTAAAACAAGTAAAAAAAATGGTAAGTCCATTTGGAATGGCTAACTCTAACATGGCAGTAAGATATGCTTTAATGGGATCTGTGGGGTACACAGGTGGAGGAATTGCTTATGATTTAGCAGACGAAATTGCTAGAGATCAAATGGATTTAAAAAGAAAAGTTGGGGACAAAACATATAAAGAAATGATGGGTAAAAATCAACTTTTAAGATCCCTAGATGATTTTAGAATTGCTCTTACATTTAATGGAGGAGCCGAGATGTTAGGACCTCTTGCAGCTAGTGGAGCGTATAATTTAAGAAAAATGTTTGGATTAGAAACTCCTTATGCAAGATCCATAGCAGAAATTGCCAAAAACAACAATTTTAAAGCTTCTTATGTTATGCTGGCAGATCCAAATACGTGGGGAGGAAAATTTTTAAAAACAGTTAATAGAGTATTTGGTCAGTTACCAATTATTGGAGGACCTGCTAAAGAAGTTCAGTTAGGAGCTATTAAACATTTTAACCAACAATCTCAAAGAATATTTGAACTTGAGCCAGGAATGCATTTAGCAACCGCAGCAGCAGCTTCCGAAGACGCAGCAGAAGCGCTTTTAAAAAATTATGAAAAATTTGCTAATCTGAATAAAGTTAACTACCGTAGATTTGCTGATCAGGCTATAGCAATGGGAGATCCTCGAGTTATTGATTTAACTTCCGTAAAACAATATATGAATTCAGTTGAAAGAAGTGCTTTTGCTCCTCCTGAAGTAAAAGCTGCGTTTGTAGATCCAATGCGTCAAACAGATCCGTGGGGTATATTTTATAACGCTTATAAGGCTTTAGTAGCCTCAGGCAGACCTATTTCTATAACAGAGTATACCGCTTTAAGAACTTTGTTAAATCAAACAACGGACATGCTAAGTAAAAATAAAGAAGGAGTTATGATGTATAACGGTCTTCAAAAAGCATTAGAAAGAGATTTTGCAAAAATGGATTTAAGTCCAGCAAGAGAAGTGTCGTTGAGATATAATGTTCAAACCGGAGAGTTACTAGAACAGGGGGGAAATGTAGTAGCCCAAGAAGTTAAATCTACTGTAGGTAAAACTGGTTTAAGTCAAGCTTCTAAGAAAGAATTAAAAGAAAATATTGAATTTGCTTATGACTTTTATGCTAATAATATTAAAACCTACAACTCTATTACCGCTAGAAAATTATCAGCATTTGACGAAAATGCTCTTTCCTTTAAACAACTTCAGAATTTTAAAGGAATAGGAAAATTTGAAAGAGATCAGATGTTAGCTAAAATAAGTAAAAATATTTTTCAAAATAAAACAAATTTAAGTTTTAATGCAATTACTGATTTACAAAAATTAGTTAATGCTGATGTTTATAAAATTAGTCCGATAAGAGATATCCAAGGAAATACTACTTTTAAAACTGATTTTGTAAGTAAAGGGAGTAAAGAAGGAAATGAAACTTTAAGAAGATTGTGGGGAGCTCATGTAGGTCAAGCTTATCAAATGTCTTTTAGACCTATTGATAAAAATCCTATGGGTGATTGGATTTCAGCTTATTTATCTAAAGAAGGTGCAAAGGCGGCGGATGGCATGGCTTATAAAACTTTAGATGAAATGAAAATGCCTAATGGACTGGATGCAAGAAATTTAAATGGTGGTAATATGTTTTTTGATCCTAATTTGTTTAGAAAAATGATTTTAAATAATGAAGCTGCAGCTACTCAAATGAAAGTAATTTTTGGACCTCAAAAAGCTAATAAATTATTAAAAAGCTATGATGATCTTTTAGCTTACATGGATGCTGTTAAATCTTATACTGTTCCTGAAGCATCTACTTTTTTAGCTAGAAGATTAGTTTTATCTGGCCCTAACGTTGCAGTTGGTGCAGGAGCGTATGGTATGGGATTTTTTCCTATGGCTTTAATGCTATATTTAGGAAGACGAGCTAATAAAATTTTATCTAATCCAGATGCAGCTTTTGCTATCAATAAACAATTTGAAAACTTTTTAAAAGAACCTCAAAAATATTTTGGTTTAAGCTCGGCTTCCAGACTAGGATTAGCAAAACTATCGAATGTGTTATTGGGCAATGAGTATGATACCGACGATTTTAAGTTTGATACAAGTGATGCTTCAATGCAAAGAATTTTTCAAATTCTAGAAGCAGATAAAGCTGATATTGATAAATTATCAAATTTAAATATGGATTCAAAAATGGAAGAACAATTATTTCCTAAATTAAATGAAAAAGAATATTTAGCTAGTCTTGATAATTTACCTCCTCCAGAAATGTTATTTGATCAAATTGGTGGTTTACCTGCTAATCTTGAAGAAGAACAACTTATGGCAAGTGCTGTTAATGCAATGCCATCTAATGCACCAATTACTAAAAATACTTTACCTAGACAACAAGGACTAAGAATACCAGGCCCAGGTGTACAACCTGTAGATTATGGTTCATTATTCCCTTTTGATCCATTAGGAAATACAATTTCAGCAAGGAGACAGACACGTGGCCAAGGATAGCGCATTACAAAGAATAGATTCTCATGAAAAATTGTGTCGAATTATGCAAAAACAGACACATGAGCGAATCACAAGAATAAAAAAACAAATTGACAGAATTGAAAGTATTTTATTAGTGTCGGTAGGTGCCTTAATTAGTGGTATGGCATATATAATATTTTCTTTACTTACACGGGTTGTGTGATAAATATCTTCGTGTGAAGATTGTTCCAAAATATAAATATAAACAATACACTCGGACAACGGACCAGGGCCGAAGAGTATATTTAGATGGTCAAGAAAAATTACCATCTGTCACTACAATTTTGTCTAAAACTAAAGTAGAATCTGACGGAATAAAGGCATGGAGAGCTAGAGTTGGCGAAGCTGAATCTAAAAGAATTATGAAAGAAGCTGCCACCAGAGGTTCTGAAATGCATGAATTATTAGAAAGGTATATGCACTCCCAAAAGTTTGATTCGCCTGCCCACGACGCTCCTTTGACGCATAAAATGGCTAATTTAATCATATCTAAAGGTTTAATCTATTTAGATGAAGTATGGGGAGTTGAGCAAAATATTATTTATCCAAAGGAATATGCAGGCACTATCGATTGTATAGGACTCTATAAACAAAACCCTACTATTCTGGATTTTAAACAGGCAAATAAACCCAAAAGAGAAGAGTATGTGGAGGATTATTATCTTCAACTTGCTGCTTATATATGCGCTCATGAAAAAGAATATGGAGAAATTAAAAAAGGTACTATTTTAGTAGCATCTGTAGGATTAGTTTTTCAAGAATTTGAAATGTCAGGAAATAAATTAAATGAATATAAAGATAAATGGTGGAGAAGATTAGATGAATTTAAAACCAATCACGTACAACCTCGCCAAGAGTCTTTGCTGAAAGCTTAAATTTTGTATCTAGAGCCTTTAATATTTTTTCATCAATTGTTTTTTCCGCCACAAAATCAATGTAAGTTACCTTTTGATCTTGACCAATTCGATGTGCACGATCTTCCGATTGCACCCGATGCTCTGCATTATAGCTATTTGAATAGTAAACAACTACTCCAGCTGCTGTTAAAGTTATCCCCATACCTCCAGTAGCAGGATTACCTACAAAAAATCTACATTTAGGATCATTTTGAAATCTTTCTATTGCTTCAGTTCTTTTTTCTGAAGAAGTGTCTCCATAAAAAGTAACAACTGAATCTACTCCATATTTTTTTATTAGTTCTCTATTAATCTGTTGAATATTATGAACGTAAGTAGCCCAAATAATTATTTTTTGATCTGTGTCCTCACATACTTCAAGTAAAGCTTCTATTCTTTTATTAACAACATTCTGAATTTCTCCTTCTCTACTTTTAAAATATCCACAAGTAATTTGGTGCAGTCTTAATATTTCTGTAATAACGTTTGTTACTGTTAGCTCCTGGCCTTTTAAAGTTGCTCTTGCTTGAGTTCTTATATCATCATAAAGTAATCTTTGTTCTTCACTGAGTCCTATTGTTCTTTTAGTATAGACTTTTTCGGGCAGATCCAGACATTCCTTTTTAGTTTTTCTATAAGCAAAGTTTTTTAATTTTGCTTCTATCTCTGCTAAATTTGTAAAGCCAACTGGAACTTGAATTTGTCTACCGCTTAAATATAAAGTTTCAAAATGACAATATCTGTTTCTAAACGCAACAATAGAATTAAATCCTAAATGTTTGGGATCTAAAAAATTACATTGAGTATATAAATCTAGTGGATTTTTAGGAGTAGGAAATCCTGACAATATTCTTCTATAATTAGAATACTTTCTTAATTTAATAATATTTTTTGTTCTTTTAGCCTGATAATTTTTAACACAAGTAGATTCATCTACTGCAATTAAATTAGTATGTCTTTTACAAAACTCTTCTGCCCAAAAAGTTCCCTTATCACTAGAAAAAGCTTCTATATTTATTACAAATATTTTTAATTTTATTGATGGTTTCTCCATAAAATCCACCAATTTTTGACGTGACATGGTACTTTTCCATAATAAGATATCGTATTCTATATTTAAATGTTTAGGAATTTCAGTATTATACCACACAGTATAAACAGATTTAGGAGCAATAATTAGTGCTCCATTAATTAAATTTTGTGATCTTAAAACTCCTATATTATCTAATAAAACTTTAGTTTTACCAGTACCCATTTCCATAAATAAGGCATAACTGTGTTTATCCCAACTTGCAGTAAGAGCATCTTTTTGATGAGCAAAAGGTTGAGTTTTAAAATTATATTTAGTTACCATCTCCCATACTAATAAAATACTTGACTTTAAAAATCAATAGTTTATTTTGCTTCGTGGAGGTCGTAATGGTAAAAACAATAGACATACAAAAAGTGTCTGGTGCTGGATTTATGAAAGCAACAGACGAACAAGTCAAAACGATCTCAGCGAAGTGTGTAGAACTTCAGGAAAAAGAAAAAGATATAGCGATTATCGAAGAGAACCTTAAAAAGGCTAAAAAAGATGCGTTATTTCTTTCAGAAGAAACTATTCCTAATCTACTAACGGAAGCTGGGGTATCGTCTTTAGACTTGGCCGACGGCACATCAGTTAAAATAACTCCATTTTATGGCGCAAGAATATCCAAAGATCGTCAAGAAGAGGCGTTCAAGTGGTTACGTGACAATAACCATGCGGATTTGATTCGTAATAATGTTGGAGTATCTTTTACTGCTGGTGATGATGTAAAAGCTCAAACGGTTCTGGAGCTTTTAAAGAAGGCAGGACATAGACCCGTTCAAAAACAAGAAGTGAACGCGATGCAACTTAAGCAGTGGGCTCGTGAACAAATTGAAGAAGGAATTGCGATTCCTCAAGATTTGTTTAGTATTTATGTGGCTAATAGAACTAAAATAAAAACGAAGGAAAAACTATAATGGCAAACGGACATAAAAAGAAGAACGGAAACAAGAACGGAGAAGTTGCCCATAAACCAAAGTTTAGTTTATCTACTGTAGCAGAGAATATGGCAGATAAGGGCTTTGAGCAAATGGGTGCTAATGATTTAGCCTTACCTTTTTTAAAGGTACTAGGTCAATTATCTCCTCAAGTAACTCAAGGTGATCCTGCTTTTATACCTGAAGCGAGACCAGGAATGATCTTTAATAGTGTGACACAAGATCTATTTGATGGTCAAAGAGGTATTGAAGTAGTTCCTTGTTACTACAAGTTAGAATACTTGGAATGGCCAGATAGGCAAGAAGGTGCAAATGCACCAGCTGCCACACATCCGGCTGATTCTAATATTTTAGCACAGACAACTAGGGATGATCAAAACTTGGATAGATTACCAAATGGTAATTATGTTCAAGAGACTGCATCACATTTTGTGATTAGAGTTGAAAATGGTCAGCCTCAAGAATCTGCTCTCATGAGTATGAAAGCCACTCAAAGAAAAAAATCTAAGATGTGGAATTCAATGATGAGAAGTGTAAAGGAAAAACGATCTGATGGTCGTGGTTTCTATACTCCAGCTATGTTTACTCAGCGTTACAGACTAAACACTGTTTTAGAAAAGAATGCTAAGGGAACTTGGTATGGCTGGAAGATATCTCATATTGGACCTGTCGAGAATCAAATGACTTTAGATGCTGCGATGGGCTTTTATGACAGTTGTCTTAAAGGTAATGTAAACGTTAAATATGAACAGGAATCTGCGAAACCGAAACCAGTAGCGGAGCCTGTAACACAAGAGGGTAAACCAACTGGACAGCCCTGGTAATGTTACAGAAATTCAAGGAGCTGTTCTGCGGACTTGATGTTGCTTACGGAGAGTATTATCTTAACGGAGAGCGAGATAGCAAGACCGGTAAAGAAAAAGGGAGGGCCACGACTAAACGTGGCCCTGTCACTGATGAATTATTTCAACGACATTTAAACGGCGAGATTAATTTAGGTATAATTCCTATTAGATCCGACAACACTTGTACCTGGGGGTGCATTGATGTTGATAAGTACGATATAGATTTTAGAGCTTTAATAAAACAAATTAGACAAAAAAAATATCCTTTAGTTCCTTACAGATCAAAATCTGGAGGATTACATTTATTTATTCATACAAGAGATTCGGTCACTGCATCTGACATGATTGATAAACTACATGAACTTGCAGCCGATTTAGGATTATCAGGATGTGAAATTTTTCCTAAACAAAGAAAGATAATGGTACATAAAAATGATTTAGGAAATTGGTTAAATATTCCTTATCAACAAGCAGCAAGAACTACTAGGCATGCAATTCACGACAATGGTATGGGAATACCTATCAATGAATTTTTTAGTTGGGTGGAAAAATATAGAATATCCGGCTCTGCCTTTAGATCTATTAAAATAGAATCCGATGGATTTCCTCTTGAAGGAGAGTTTGATCAATTTCCTCCTTGTCTTCAAGCATTAATTAGAAATGGCTGTGCTGATGGATTTAGAAATAATGCATTAACAGGTTTTGCTACATTAGCTAAAAAAAGAAATCCAGAAGGATGGCAAAAAGAAGTATGGGAAAGAAACGAAGGTTTTACTCAACCTTTAGCGGACCGCGAAGTTCAAGCTTTAATTTCTCAATATGAAAAAAAAGAATATCAATATAAATGTAATGATGCACCTTTAAAAAATCATTGTAACTCTGCTATTTGTAAAACATTAAAGTATGGGATTGATAGTATAGATTACATGCCTACTATGGATTCTTTTCAAGTTTTAAAAACAAAACCTCCTATTTATTTTTTAACTATAGATAAAAAAACTGTAGAACTTACTGGAAAACAACTTAATCAACAGCAGTTATTATCAGAACAATTATTTGATCAGGCCGATATTGTATGGCAAAAAGTAAAAGACAAAGATTATAGAGTATTTTTAAATAAACTTAAAACTATGCAACAACCTATTGAAGGTTATGACGAAAGTAATGAAGCAGAGGAAGAGTTTAAAGATACAATGATTCAGTTTACTCAAGAAACACAACAGGCAGACAATGCATCTCAAGTAGAAGCTGAAATGTGGTATCTACACGAAGGTTTAATTGTATTTAAATATCGTACGTTTGAAAGATTTATTAAGAAATCAGATAAGGCAGCCAAGAAGTTTGAAATTATTAGTATGCTTAAAAAGAATGGATGCACCAAACATGATTATTATGATAAGCTTAAATTAAAATACGTGTGGTTATGTCGGAAAGTGGACGAGCCAGTGATAGAAAGGAGTAACATTGTATTCAAACGCCGACAGGCACCTTTTGAGAAAAAAGACGATTAAGATTTTTGGTCCTCCGGGAACAGGAAAAACAACAACTCTTTTAAATAGATTAGATAAATGGTTTAACAAAGGTGTATTACCTAGAGAAGTAGCTTATTTATCTTTTACTAACAAAGCTGTGGATGAAGCTAGAAACAGAGCTAATAAGAAATTTCCTGATTGTAATGAAGAAGATCTTTCTAATTTTAGAACAATACATAGTTTCTGTAGAAAATTTAGAAAGCAATTACCAGTAATTGATCCTGAAGTAGATATGATAGAATTTGCAGAAAATTTAGGAATGCCTAGACCTGCGTATGAAAATCATGATGGTATGAAAGTTTTTAATGATTGGTCCCTTAGGGTTTATGATAAATCTAGAAATAGATTAGTTTCTCCTGAGGAGCAGTTTGTGGAAGAAGTTTATAAACGAGCAACTCTTCCTAGATATAAATTAATTTGTGAACAGTATGAATTATTTAAACAAAATCATAGAGTTGATTTTACAGATATGATTACACACTTCATTGATAAAGAAGAGGCTCCTACTCTAAAAATTTTAATTATTGACGAAGCTCAAGACCTTACTCCTTTACAATGGAAGATGATTTTTAAATTAGCTATGAAATCGGAAAGAGTTTATGTAGCAGGAGATGATGACCAAGCTATTTTTGAATGGAATGGGGCAGATGTTACTAATTATATAGATTTTCCAGGGCGAGATTATATATTAACTCAATCTCATCGTATACCCCAAGTAGTGCATGATTTTAGTTCTTACATAGCGGACATGATTAAACCTAGAGTTTCTAAAAAATTTTTACCTTCTCCTAAAAAAGGACACGTTCAAACTTATTCTAAATTTAAGGATGTAGCAGAAGTAATAGAACAATCTGATGGGAACTGGTTATTACTTGGTAGAACTCAAGAAATAGTTAGAGAATTAGAAGAATTAGCCAGAGCCCACGGTTTATTTTTTCAAAACACAAAAGGTAAAACCTCTTTTGATATTAATAAATGGAAGGCTGTAAATACTTGGAATAAGTTAATGAATAAGGGTGTTGTAAATAAGGAGGAAGCTGGTATAGTGTATTCATATGTTAATGAGATCGCATTTGGTTGGAGATCCATTGAAAGCAAAAGATGGATGAATATTGAAGACTCCGGTCATCTTAGCTTAGAATTCCTTCGCACTTTTGCTGGACTCACAGCAACTCCAGGACCATGGCAACAAGTCTTTAATAGAAATTTTCCTGAAAAAGATAAATTATATTTTGAAAAAATTATTGATAACAATATTGATTTGAATTTAGCATCGAGGTTGACTATAGATACTATTCATTCTATTAAAGGAGGGGAGGCAGATCATGTTTGTGTTTATGAAAAAGCTAATTGGCCAGCACATTTTGGGCATAAGGTGGGACTCGCTAGAAGTTCTGAAGCTAGAGTATGGTATGTGGGTATTACCAGAGCGAGAGAAACCTTACATTTGCTTAGAACCAACCATGAATACTTTTTTCCATTGGCAAGATTGTATAATCAGTTTATAAGGGACGTTTATGGTAGTGGCTAAAGGCGATTGGGATTATTCGGGAGAACCTAAACTTAGGATTCTATCACTGGGAGCAGGAGTGCAATCTTCCACTATGGCACTCATGGCTAATGAAGGGGCTTTTGGCCACAAGCCAGATTATGCTATTTTTGCGGACACCGGTTGGGAGCCGCGCAAAGTATATGATCATTTAGAGTGGTTAAAATCTCAGTTAGATTTCCCTGTAATTATTACAAAGAATCATTTAAAATCAGGCAGCATTAAACAAGATATGATTGATGAAGTCCAAAAAGAAAAAGGATTTTTGCATATTCCTTTTTTTGCACGTAATACTAAAACAAATAAAATTGGTATTGGCCCTCGCCAATGCACTAGAAATTATAAAATAACTCCAATCAATAGAAAAATAAGACATTTAATAGGATTAAAAAATAGACAAAGATTTCCACGGGATATGTGGGTAGAAGTATGGGTAGGAATATCCACCGATGAAGCAATGAGAATGAAACCTTCTAGAGAAAAATGGGTAAAAAATACCTGGCCTTTAATTGATCACAAAATGTCTAGGCAGTCTTGTCTTGATTGGTACAAAGGAAAAAATTATAGAACTCCAGCAAAAAGTTCTTGTATTGGTTGTCCCTATCATGATAATACTCTTTGGAATGAGATTAAAACAGATACTCCTGAAGAATTTGAGGAAGCCTGCCAATTAGATGATATGATAAGAAATTCAGCCAGAGACCCTAATATAAAAAGATTTTTACACAGAAAAGGTATCCCTTTAAGAGATATAGACTTCAATGAATTATTAAAAAAGAAAAAGAAACCAGAGGACCAATTAGATCTATTTAATAACGAATGTGAAGGGATGTGTGGAGTCTAAGAAAAAAGCTTTAGAGTATCAAGAAGGGGGAAAGCATTATGTTCAACATGCTATCCAACCAGTTGTTTACTGCATGAAAAATAAATTAAATACAATTGATTCTAATATAGTTAAATACGCCACTCGCAAAAAACCTGGGGAAACTAACAAGCAAAGATATAATAAAATTATTCACTACGCAAAATTAGGTATAGAACTAGATGACAAATCAAATTAATTTTACCTTTCAAGATTCAGATTGGACTACTCCTACTACCTTTCCAGATTTAAAACATGCTGCTGAAATAGCAATTGATTTAGAAACTAAAGATCCTGATATAAAAATAAAAGGACCTGGGTGGCCTACTATGAATGGTAATGTAATAGGGATATCCGTAGCCACTGATAATTTCAAGGGGTATTATCCAATTGCTCATGAAGCGGGATCTAATATGGATGTTAGAATGGTTCTAAACTGGGTTCAAGATATTTGTAGATCTAAAGCAATAAAGATATTTCACAACGCTGCCTACGATATTGGGTGGTTAAGAGCTCATGGAGTGGTCGTATACGGCCAAATCGCTGATACTATGGTGGCAGCAGCCCTAATTGATGAAAATCGTCGTACGTACAGTTTAAATGCTTTATCGGTGGATTACCTGTCTGAGTTGAAATCTGAAGCAGGATTGAGAGAAGCAGCTGAAGACTGGGGGATAGATGCTAAAGGAGAAATGTATAAGCTTCCGGCTAAATTTGTAGGACCTTATGCAGAGCAAGACGCAGTCTTAACATATAAACTTTGGCAAAGATTTAAAACTGAAATTACTAGACAAGACTTAACTGATGTTTGGGAAATGGAAATGGAGTTACTTCCTATACTAGTTCAAATGAGAGCTAAGGGAGTAAGAGTTGATTTAGAAGGTGCTAATAATCTTAAAAAAGAATTTTTAGAAAAAGAAAAGAAAGCGCTATTGAAAATTAAAAAAGCTGCGGGTATGGAAGTAGATATATGGGCAGCTAGATCAATTGCAAAAGCTTTTGATAAGTTGAAGATATCTTATCCTTTAACAGAAAAGGCTAAAGAACCATCTTTTACTCAGAATTGGCTTACTAATTGTGAAGCACCTATAGCTGCTTTGATTCGTGAAGCTAGAGAAGTGAATAAGTTTCACTCTACTTTCATTGATTCAATTTTTAAATTTGAACATAATGGGAGGGTACATGCAGAAATAAATCAGTTAAAGGGTGATGCAGGGGGAACCGTCTCCGGTAGGCTCTCCTATGCTCATCCGAATTTACAGCAAATACCAGCTAGAAACAAGGACCTCGGACCCAGGATCCGATCTTTATTCTTACCAGATAAGAATTGTAGATGGGGATCATTTGATTATTCTCAGCAAGAGCCGAGACTAGTAGTTCATTATGCATCAAGTATAGGATTCGAAGGATCGGAAGATTTGGTAGAAGCATATCATAATGAAAATACAGACTTTCATCAAACTGTAGCTGACATGGCAGGAATTCCTAGATCTCAAGCTAAGACAATTAATTTAGGAATTTTTTACGGCATGGGTAAAAACAAATTATCTAGAGAACTGGGTATAGATAAGCAGCAGGCAGAACAAATTCTACAAGAATATAATAGACGAGTTCCTTTTGTTAAACAATTAGCTAACAAAGCATCTGATTCAGCTAATAAAAATGGTGCTATCTGGACTCTTAAAGGCAGGAAATGTAGATTTGATAGTTGGGAACCAAGTTCATTTGGAATACATAAAGCTACAAATTTTGAAGATGCAGTAAATAAATATGGTAAGAATAGTATTAAAAGAGCGATGACTTATAAAGCTTTGAATAGATTAATTCAAGGATCAGCTGCCGATCAAGTAAAACAAGCAATGATTAATTGTGCAAAAAAGAATTATTATCCTTTAATTCAAATACATGATGAACTTTGTTTTAGTATTCCTTATGAAAGATTAGAACCAGCTTGTAAGGAAATTAAAGAAATAATGGAAGTTTGTATACCTGAGTTGAAAGTTCCTTCAAAAGTAGATATAGCTGTAGGAAAGAACTGGGGACAAACTGATGGCTTTAATTGTTAAAGAAATATTAAATATGGGCAAGTGCCCTAAATGCACAGAGTACACTCACTTCAACAAAACTCGAAAACCTACAATATTTACTTGTGCAATATGTGAGTCTGTTGTTGAACAAAAAATTAACGGAAAAGTTCTCTATAAGGAAGTTGAACTTCCTGGAATATTTATAGATAGATAAATTTAAGTTTCTATTTTATTACTTTCAACAATCAATTCTTCTTTAGCATCTGTCACACATTGATCGTTAATCTTAGTTTTAAGATCTTTAACTTTAATGTCTATCCATCTCATGTCAGGAGTTACTTTTTTCTGCTCTAATGCTTGGTTGGCCCACTGATGTTCCAACTTTAGTTTCTCCTGTACTAACTCGTGTAGGCTCATTTCTCTTCGTCTCCTCAAAAGTTATAAACAGTACTTTGTGATCTCTAAATCCGCCACCGTCTTTAAAGATAACATCACCATTATTTAAAGCTTCGGCCATAACGTGCTGGGCATGATCGTCATTCGTTGCGTTGACGGTGTAATCACAATGAAGCTCATTATACCAGCATTTAAACCGATAAGCTTTCATAGGAGCATAATATGCATTTTTATCTAGTCCTGTCAAGTCTCAACCTTAGGTTTTATTTGAGGCTTTTTTTGAGGAATTATGACTCGGGTACAGTCAAATTTGATATATATTTGGTGCTTATTTACCTCTTCCCGACCTATTTCTATGGTTTTCTCCCTGGCTTTCTCATAACCGTCTACCATACATGTATAAGAATCAGGGTATTGTGTCGGAAATGTGAAGGGCTGCAGGCACTGATTAGCTAACCCGGAACACATAATGATAGTTAATAAATAAGACATCATTTACCCTATACTTTTTAAAACTCTTTGTAAATAACTCTTGCTTTGTGATGGGATATATTATATTAATATGGGATAAACAAAGGATGGTAACAAATGGATAAAAAAGAAATAACCGAACAAGTAAACTCGTTGATGGAAATGTTGTTTACGGAAGGTAAAATAAAAGGGATGGAGAGATCGCATCAGATTGTTTTTGGTGAGTCTCCAAGCGAGTCTGCAAGTATTGGCTCTGACCCTCACCCTACAATTCCTCCAATTAAGCCAGTTGATATTAAATCAATTACAATTGAGCTGGAAGATAATCAAATAGTTTTAAAATTAGGAGGTGAAGTTAGAAATAAACATGTCACTCCAAGTGCTGAAACTAAATTTACTCAATTATTGATGCTGATTAAAGATCAGTTTTCTAATTGGAATGCAAACAATGGAAAGGATAACTAATGATGAGCAGTTTAAATTTTTATTGTTTAGTTGTGTGTTTATTTGGAACAGTAGTAATGGTGGTAACAGTATGAGTAGAGCGGAAGGAGCAGTAGAGTATCATTGTAACTGGGCTGTCTTCTCTAAAGCTGTTCATAGCATTATAAAAGAAGTACCTACTCTAGACTCTAATGGAGGGGTACTTGATAAAGATGACTATCGTTGGAAACATGCAAAAACCAGACTGATTAATACAGTCTTTGAACCAAGTGGTGGAGATCGTGGATATAACTTTTTTGATGAGGATGCAGCAGACAACACCATTAGAGCAGAGTTAAAAAGAAGACTAAAAAATAAATTAACACTATGATTGCACTAGCTGGAACAATTAAAGCATTGCTTTTAATTTGCTTATGCCTCGGAATATTTTTACCGAGAATAAGTTTGTTGATTCTAGTTTGTGTAATGTGGTACTTATTATAAAGAAGGGAGAAACAATGGAAGATAGTAATAATATTTTATGGACCTGTGAGCATCATGGATTAGATAGTTATAACTTAATTAAAAACACTGAACATAATTACCCAGGCATGGTTTATGTTTGGTTTAAAGATAAAACATTTGGTGATGAAAAAATGTGGGTTAAAATCACTAAAGGAGATCGTAATGAAGGTGTAGGTACTTTAAGTAACATACCTATTAAATTTAAACATATGGACTATGGTAATATAGTTAAATTTAAAACTAACAAAAAAGGAATAACTTATGGACATTAGTAAATGGAAATCAGTGGCAGTGAGAAAAAAATCTCACACCCTGCTGCAGGCTCTATGTTTAAAAGAATATAGAAAACCAGCAGAATACATCGAACTTCTTATTGATAAAGAAGTGCAAAGAAGAGCGAAAGATAGAGGTATGACACCCGAAGCTTATGAGGCTAAAGTATTGAAAGATATGGATAAAAGCGGAGGTAAGAATGGAAGGAAAAAATAAAGAAAATGCTGGAAACATTGTTGATAATGGAGTTGGTAGTTGTGATATATGTCATGGCAACCACTACGTAAGTCATGTTCATGGGGGATTGATTCTTTTACAAAAACCCTTGCAAACTGTTGACACATCCTATAGCAATTGTCCTATATGCGTTGTACAAAACGCAACAACAACGGAACACGGACCAGTGACGAACTCAAATGATAGGGGACAGCTTCATCAATGAGTTACCATCATCGATCTTCCACAGAACTGTCTCCTGTCATGAAACACAGGAGCAATGTATACAGAATACGAATCACAGCCGGCAGAGCCGGAGACTCGACTATGGAAAGCAGTCTTATGGAGAGCATTCGATGATACTCTTTATAGAGGAATTGAAAAGAGTCTTATTGTGGCTAAGAAGGCTGCACAAAAATGGTTTAGACTTAAGTCAAAAGATTATTCACGCGTGTGTATGTTCGCTTCATATGACCCAGAATATGTATTTGATAAGTATAAAAAAATATCTCAAACTAAACCCTATTCTTTTACGGTATTTCAAAAAAAATATCTTAAGAAGAGAGCCAGGTACTTTCGATGACAATTGAAGGTGATAGTAGAGAATATGATTTGTTAGCAGCTCACTGCGAAACATTAGGCAAACAATTTCCAAATAAAAAACTTTTATTAACTGCAGAGATTGGAGTTAGAAAAGGATTAAGCACTAAAATTATAATGGAGTATATCCGACCAAATTACTCGGGATTACACTTTCATATTGGAATAGATCCTTACGGAGATCTAGTTTATGAACATTATGACAAAGTTAAGGCAACCAAATTAGATTATGACGAAAATATGTTATTAGAATTTAGGAAAGATTTTGCTGAACAGAAGAGATTTAATCACATGCATATGACCGATAAAGTCTTTATGGAAAAATATTATTATGGGGTTGAGTTTTATCATGAGAGCAAACAGTATTTATTAAATGAATATGGATTAGTGCATTTTGACGGGCCTCATAAAACAACTGATGTTCTTAATGAAACTATTTTCTTTGCAGAAAGATCCGCACCTGGATCATTATTTATTTTTGATGACTGGAAGACTTACAACACAAATTTAATTAGAGACGTCTTGAATGAATATGGTTTTGAGTTTATATCTAACGGCGATAGAAAAATGATTATGCAAAGGCCTATAAATGAACTTAATGATAAAAAAGATAATAGTAAAAGTTAGAATGAAATATGCTGATTTCAGAGGACATCATGGTAAGAAATGGAACTATGAGCCTTCGGAATATTATATGGGGCAAATAAAAAACCGATGTCAAAAAAGAAAGAAATAGTAATAAAAGATTATATTAGATATTGGAGCGACGGCACTCCGGATGGCCATGAGATAAGAATAGCACATGGAGATTTTAAAGATTCTGATTTATTAATAATAAAACTTAAATGGCCTGACAGGTCCAGAGACAAAGATGGGAGGGTTACTACACAATGGCAGAATGGAAAGAAATAACTAAAGAACAATTCGAAGCAAAGCTAGATGTTAAAAACGATTACGGTACTCTTTTAGATATGTGGAGAGAGGAAAAAAATAAGAGGCAAAAAGCTGAGACTGAACTAGCTAATATGTCGCCAGAACTTAAGAAATTACAGCAGGAAATAGAGAATTTAAAAAAGAACTTTCAAATAGAGAGAGAAACTCATCAAGCAGATATTTTATCTAAAGATCAAGAAATAGGTAGACTGATGAAGAAAATTACATTAAAGTAGAGCTGTCTTTTTTCTATAAAAGACTCCTTTCAGAGCCAGGGAAAGCGAGAGTGGAACCTGGCTCGTAAGATCGAGTGAGCTAATCCTTAAATTGTTTTTTTCATCTTTAGTTGCTCACTTGATCTGTATTTGGACCAATGTTTCACGTGAAACGTGTAATAACTTTCTGATACCTATATAGATACTTTGAAGTATAAGTACTTATAAACATACTTTACATCAATAGTACCCAGACTAACAGAAAAACAGTTATTAAACAGTAATACCAACACTTATTTTGTCATACTAGTACCCAGAAAGTACACAGAATTTCATACTACTACCCTAAAGGGCTGGTGACCTTTCCTTGCAAATGATATATATTTAGTCTAAATAATCTTATACAGGAGCTGGAAATGAAAGAACAGATAAAAAAAAGAATTACATTATTGTTAGATAGGTATGAACTTGAGTATAAGGTTATAATGATCGTAGCAGTTGTTTATTTATTGGTAGCACATATAGGAGCATGTATCTAATGAGTAGAACTGGACTTACTATTGCTAACAAAAAGAAAACACATTTACATTTAACTCCAAAGCAAAGAACTTTTGCTGAAGTATTTGTTGCGCACTATCCGAACATAACTAAAAAAGAAGCTGCTGAAAGAGCCGGGTATTCTAAACCTACTTGTGAGAAGTGGGGATCTATATTAACTAACCCGGATAAATCTCCTCATGTAGTTGCTTATATTGAAGAGATGAGAGAGAAAGGTATAACTCATTATAAAGATTTTTTAAGACATTTAAAAAGACTAGACGGTTTATCTAAAAGAGCAGAAGACAAAGGACAATTGGCTGCTGCTATTAATTCTGAATTTAGACTAGGTCAAGCGGCAGGGTTTTACATTGATAGAAAAGAAATTAAGACGCAGAATCTATCTGCTTTAAGTAAAGATGATTTAATTAAATCTATTAAGGAGTTAAAGGATGAGCTTGGCGAGACGAAGATTGTCGAAATATCACAGGACGCTACAGTTGTTGAAAGTGAAAGCCCAAAAGACACAGAGGTTTAAAGACTTTTTAGCGGTACTTAATTTTATAAATAATAAATCATTTATTAAAACCCAGGTGGGAAAGGTGAAGGTATATGTTAAAAAAGAAAATTAGAATTGGATATGATAATTTAGCAATTAAAAATATTGCATTTAAAGACAAAACACTTCAGGGAGAATATGATGCGCACCAGAAAGTTATCTTACTGGAGAAAAATCTCAAGGGTATTGAAAAAGGTAATACACTTTTACACGAAGTATTGCATGCCGGGTTGGATTACTCGGGTTTAAGTGCTGACGGTGGTCCTTTAACTAACACCAAAAAAGAAGAACTAACTGTAAATGCTTTGACTAATTTGTTAGTACAAGTTATTAAAGATAATAAATGGTTCTTACCTTATCTTTCAACACTAATTAATGGAGAAATAAATGTCAAAAGGTCCAGAGGCAAAGTTATGGCAAGACGTAAAAAAAGGATTAAAAGACGCGCATTTAGTAAGAATAGAAAGTAGAGTAGGACTTGGTATACCTGATGTAAATGGGTGTATTGATGGTAAAGATTTTTGGTTAGAGCTTAAGGTAATAAAAGGAAACTCCCTTCGGCTATCTAAGTTTCAAAAAGCCTGGATATACGAGAGATTAAGATCTGGAGGAACTGTTTTTGTGTTGGCCCGACCCCTCTCGGGTTCGGTCTTAAAGGTTTACGATTGTCGTACCGTGATCACCGGTCCTGGACTCCCGTTTCCCGTTTTAACGTTAGAGAAACCATATGACTGGTCTAAGTTAATTAGCATCCTCCGCACGGACCGTGCCGGGACAGAGTTCCCGTAATCCCGTTTCCCGCAACAATCCTCACTAATTCGCTGTTACTATTACTAGAGCTGCTGGCCAGCGCCCGCGAACCTGAGTTGTCAAGTAAAAAATAACAATATATAGAATCCCGTTCCCGTTTGTATACACAATCTGGTGTTGCTGTCCCTGAATCATCACCATCAGGCAGCGGGCCCGGGAAGATGGAGTAGCTCCTGCTTTTGTCTAATTATACAACATCTAGTATCCCGTATCCCGTTTATACACAAAGTGTGGTGGTTGACTTTTGTAATCTTATAAACTGGGAGCTGCCGGTGACGCCTCTTCCCAAGTGTCGTTTGGTAGGAAATATAAGGAAAATGCCATTCCCGTTGACCTGTAAAAAATTTTGAGCTTCGCTGTTTATATATAAAAGGACTGGCTGCAGGAGGATCTGCCTGACCAGGGACCTGAATAATTATGTTGACATTAATATGGGAGATGATAGGTTAGGACCTGGTAGCTCATTAAGATTTCATTCGCATCACATGCAATGGCTCCTGTTTCTTGGTGGGCTGCTTAAAAAGAAAGGAACTTATGCAAACTATAACAGACTATTTAAAAGAGAAAGACAAAGAAGATGTAGCAGACATCGCGAACTATGGATGCAGCGGAGGTGTCAGTGGTTTGATCTATTATCACGAGACCAATGACTTCTATGATCAACACGTGAAAGAGATCTGGGAGATGCTGGAAGATTCAGCTGACCAGGAAGGGGTGAAGCTTATGGAGAAAGTTCATGCGCTTACAAAGGAGGAAGAATCCCATCGTACATTTAAAAATAAACTAGTTTGGTGGGCCGTCGAAGTAAGGGCCCAAGAGCTGCAGGTGAACAACGCCGTTTTGGTTGAAAAAGCTTTAAAAGCTGATCAAGATGGATTACCATCAGAACCTGCGCCCGGCAGCGAACCAGCTGTAAGAATTCCGTAAATCCCGTTTCCCATGATATACGCAATATATGTCGTAGGTATAATATCACTACTGGCGTCTGGGCCGGCGCGTATTGTTTTGCTGGTTGGGATCGTTTTCTTTTTATATTCTTTACTTTAGTTCTTGACTTATCCTCATGGGATAGCTATATATAAAATAACAAAGGAGTCATATGGACAAAGATAAACTACATGAACTTGCAGAAGAATTTAGAAAACATTTTCCTGTTGAGTTCACAGCAATAAGAGGTCAAGATACTTGGAACTATCATGACATAGATATGTTCCACAGCTATGCATGTCACATGGCGATAGATTGTTTTGACTTTCATAAACACGAAACAAAAGAAGAAATGCCAAGTTTGTTTCTTGTTCCTTTTGAAAGAAAATTGGTTTCACCACGAGGAAATCAGTTTATTCAAATGGGCAAAGATATGGAAGTAATGACAGACGATAAACCAGACAGTAAATATGCTGTTGCATATATTGGGTGTAATTTCACTACTACCCTTTCCAAAAATATAGCAGTTAAAGTTATATTAGGTTTGCTTGATGACTTAAATGCCAAATACTATTCATTTATTTCAGAAGCTTGGTGTGTCAAAGCTAAGGGAAAGAATACTCCTCTTAAAGAACTTGAGGTAGCACCTAGCGAACACCCTGACAAAGAAGAAATACTGATGATAAATACTTCAGGCATTGATAACACTACTATCATGACAACTAAACCTATTAGGGAAAGAGTCTTAATACATAGTGAGAGCAACAGAGTGGAAACTAAGGCAGATGACACGACCGAACACGGTCGTTTTTCTAATCTGTTTAAAGAGATAAGAGCAGAATCAAAGCCTAACTAATCAAACACAAAATCCCGTTCCCGTTTCTTACGAAATAGGAATGGGGTTTTTTCTATATATAGTAGTGAGGCGCCGCTGGCGCCCGCGGACAGAGTTCAAGAAAGTCAAGTAAATCAAGGGTTTTTTCGGTCAGTCTTCAGGAAGAAGATGGTAGGAAATCCCGTTCCCGTTTCAAAAAGCAAGGTTTTATGCGGGTTATTTAATATATATAGCAATGTGCGGGGACCGCGGACAAACCAGGGGTGACAAAGCTGTGGTTTTACTTGGGTTTCTGTGGTATAATTACAGGTAGAAAGAGATGATGAGGTTATGAAAATGCCATTCCCGTAGCTAAAAGCTAGATAAATATGCCGTTATTGGTCTATAAGAAAATCTGGCAGGTCGCTTCAGGATACAAATAGGTTGGGTGCATCCTGACCAGTTGCGATTTCGTTTAAAAAATAAATTAAAATTAATTAATTTAGATGTTGACTTATCTTGATGGGATAATTATATAGATATTAGAAAGGAGGATTTTATATTATGTCAAATCAATTAGTTGAATTAAAATCTTTAGTAATGACTTCTAAAGACAATAATGAAATTGTTGAGAGATTAAAAACTTTTCTTGAAAAGCAACAAAAAGAGAAAAGGGTTAATTGGCAAATGTTAGCTTGTTATTTAGACGGAAAAATATTCGAATTTATACAAGCAAATAAAGACAATGAACTTGTTATGAAGTTTGCAACAGAACTTGTTGAAGAACTTGCACAACAATTTAATCTTACTCGCAACTTATAAACCTAATCATTAACCTAACAAGCTAATGAACTGAAGGAAGGCGACCACAAATCGCCTTCTTTTTTTTTATCCCTTATTCAATAGTGATCCTATAATCTCAAAAATCGCCAAACCATAATCACAACCCCACCCACCCCTTTTAGCGTAGATGTAACTTATAAAAAGTCTTTAGTTGCAACCTACACAGAAACATTTATAATAAAATACTTATGGAGCTGGATCACTTACCAAGAGAAAAACTAGAAAAAATAAAAAAATATTTAGATGCTCAAAAAATATTACATAGCAGAACAAATTTTTTATACTTTGTAACTCAAGTTTGGCCCGACTTTATTTACAGAAAAGCTAAAAACAAGACTCAATGGGGCCACCATCAATTAATTGCAGAGAAATTTGATAGGATAGCTGATGGTACTCTTAAACGACTTATTGTTAATATGCCTCCACGTCATACAAAATCTGAGTTTGCTTCTTATTTATTACCTGCGTGGATCATGGGAAAGAATCCTAAAGCTAAAATCATGCAAGTTTCACATAATGCAGAATTATCACAACGTTTTGGTCGGAAGGTAAGGAATCTTGTTGATTCTCCAGAATATAAACAAATTTTTCAAAACGTTACTCTTTCACAGGATTCCAAGGCTGCTGGACGTTGGGAGACGAATCAAGGAGGGGAGTACTATGCTGCTGGTGTAGGTGGTTCCATCACGGGACGTGGTGCTGATGTACTAATTATTGATGACCCACATACTGAACAAACTGTTACTTCAAAGGAATCTTTAGAAAAGACTTTTGAGTGGTATACATCTGGCCCCCGTCAAAGATTACAGCCTGGTGGTTCCATAGTGTTAGTAATGACACGTTGGGCTCAAAATGATTTAACAGGGAAGTTAATTCGCGAACAGCGGAACCCAGGCACCGATCAATGGGAGGTAATCGAATTTCCTGCGATCTTGCCGAATGATCAACCCGTATGGCCTGAATATTGGAGTTTGGAGTCCCTGCTTGGAACAAAAGCGTCTATACCAATTTCAAAATGGAATGCGCAGTATATGCAAAATCCTACTGCAGAAGAAGGAGCTATTCTTAAAAGAGAGTGGTGGCAAGTGTGGGAAGGAAATAGATTACCTGATTTAAAACATGTTATTCAAAGTTATGATACTGCTTTTTCTAAAAAAGAAACTGCAGACTATTCTGCAATTACTACGTGGGGAGTATTCACTCCATTCGAAGATCAGAAACCTGCTTTAATATTATTAGACGCTTTACGAGGAAGATATGATTTTCCAGAACTTAAAATGATAGCTTTTGATCAATACCGATACTGGGACCCAGAAACGGTGGTCGTGGAGAAGAAGGCTACAGGAGAACCCCTGATCCAGGAAATGAGAAAAATGGGTGTCCCTGTTGTAGAATTTGTCCCTGTAAAGGGTAAAGATAAACACTCTAGAGTTCACGCGTGTGCACCAATCTTTGAATCAGGACAAGTGTTTTATCCTGAAGGAGAAAGGTGGGCTGAAGAGGTTATTGAGGAATGTGCTGCGTTTCCGTTCGGTGAACACGATGACTACGTGGACAGCACTACCCAAGCTGTGTTAAGGTATAGGAAGGGAAATTTTGTACAATTGTTTTCGGACGAGCAACAAGAACCTAAACATAGAAGTGGGGAGAGGCCTAAATATTACTAATGGATCCAAAAAAAGAAATTGCTAAATTAATTTTTAAGACGGCTAAAGAAGCTTTTCGTAGAGGTTATCGAGCTCATAAGAAAAGTAAAAAGCAACATGACGCTTATAAAGGTAAAATTAAAACAAGGACTGGTTACGAAAGCGAAGGAGTTATTCCTTATAGCAAAGAATCTATTAAAAAAGCAATCAAAAGTGTTAAGTTTCAAGGACGAGCTGCTAAGCTAGCTAAGAAACAAAAGAAGCCAGCTGGGTCTAGAGCACCTACTATTAGTTTGGTGGGAAAAGGACATCAAGGAGATAAAACTAAGAGTATGCAAGTGCCTATGATTACTAAACTTGAAAGAAGAGAAATACAAAAATCTATTGGTAGATCTGTAAAAAAATTTATGAAAGAAAGAATTGGTAGAAAAGCTAAAGGTGGTTTATCACTAAGGAATAAAAAGAAACGTGAGGAAGACTCCTATTTTAAATTTAGAGAAGAAATAGAAAAGAGACAAAAAAGAAGACAATGGAAAAGAGATATGCAAGAAGATTTAGAGCGTTATGAGAAAGAAAAAAAAGGTGTCTGGGTAAGGAAAGGTGGTTTACTTATAAAACCTAAACTAGCAAAGCGAGGGTTCTAATGATGCAAAGACCTAGAAAAAAAACAACTATTGTTCCTCCTAAAAAACCATATACCAAAGATCAATTTTTTAACTCTACTGTTTTGCAATTAAAAGGAATGTCAGGTGGAATGAATAAAAATTTTGTTTATAATAATATTGTTAATAGAGGAAATAAATTAAGAAACCAAGGAGTTTCTAGAAAAGAAGTATTAGGAATTATTAAAAAAGCTAAAACAGCTCATGGCGATTGGTTAAGAAATACCAAAAAGCGTGAACTAAGAGAGAGAATGAAATGACAATGTGGGATGCTAATTATGTTCCGAGAATTCCGGACGATGAAACAGAAGTAGGTATTCAAACTGTTAGTGAGAAACAACAAGCACCTGTTACATTAAATGATCTTCCTCCTCCAGGAGCAGTGTTACAGAGATCTTTAACGGAAAGAGAACTAGAGGCCCTTAAGCAACTGGGTCCGAAGTCCATAAATCTATTAAATGAAATCTCGAAAGATCTTCTTCCGGTATGGGGAGAAGCAAGAGCGATGGATTATACAAATCAAGAGATTGAAGGATTTAAAAAAGCTGTTGCAGAAAAAGATGTTGGAGGAACTATTGCTCATGGTTTTGGTGTTCCTCTTATGTCAGCTGGATCCTTACCGTGGTGGTTAGGCGGAGCTGGTGGAATTGGACTGGGATACATGTACAGAAAAGGTATAATGGAAGGATATCGAAACTTAACATCTAGATATAGAAAACCATTTCCAGCTGATGGGGCACAACAGCTAAGAAGTAGGAGAGGGCAAACTTATTTAACTGAGATTGAAACAAGTAAATTAAGGGGTGGAGAGGAAACATCAGCTTACATTCAATGGCTACGAGGATTACCGGAAAACAGAAGGAGTGGAACTGAACGAATGATTAATACTAATTTAGAAGAGTTTTATGCTACCATTGTTCCTAATCCAGTCTTAATGAGAGATTTAACAGCTACTTATAGAAACACAGTATCTGGAATTAAAAAAGTAGAAGATTATAAAAAAATTAAAAAAAGTATTGTGGACGCAAGAGCACAATCAGACAAGACTCTTTCTCAACCCAATGTACCCGACAAGATAACTGAAAAATTAAATTTTGGTGAGGTTTCTACTCCTATTAGAGTTGGACCTCAAAAAGACGTAAGTGAATTTTTAGGATCTCAGACTTATGATACTATTGCTCAATTAAATTTTAAAGGAGCAAACAATAGACAGATTATAGGACAGCTAACTAATTTAATTAAAAGTGGAAAAATAAATAAAGAAGAATTGTTCGACGCAGGTATTTTGAAACTTGACTCCAAAGGACAACCTGTTGGAGGAGCTTTATTTGAAATGCCTAAAGAATTTAAGAATGTTCAAATTAGTAAACAAGATATTCTTAAAATGCTTAAGGAAAATCCTTCTTCAAACTTAAAAATAAATACATATGGAGGAGGTGTTACACCTCTTTCGGATGATTTTTTTGATCTATACGCTTCAACAGATAGAATGGGTAATAGTGTTAAAATGATACTCGAAGAACAAATATTTAAAACAAGTAACACCGCTCAAAGATCCCAGTTATTAAAAGTGCAAGAAAAAATTAAACAATTAGAACAAGGATTAACTAATAAAGCTAGTGTTTCTCCAAGTAGACAAGCGGAGATAACAGGTTGGGGAGATGATTTAGAGATATTAACTACGGCTCTGCCTAATTTACCAGTTAGTGCTCAGCAAATTTTAAGAGGTTATATAACTAATGTTCAAAAATTAAAACCTTATATGAGTGCTCAGAAAAAACGAGGTTTTAAAGGTAAGACAAAACACGATAGTATTACAACTAAAGGAGGATATGATTATCAGGAAAAAGTAATTTATCTTGATGATTCTATTCCTTTAAACACAAAAAAAGGAAGAGCAGTTTATTCCTCCCATTTTCCAGAATCTAATCCTGTTGTGCATATAAGATATAAAACAAGATATAATTCTGAAGGACAACCTATATACGCAATAGAAGAAATCCAATCTGATACTCTTCAAAAATACTGGGGGAAAGAAGGAACCGCAGATATGAGAGCAATGATGAGTAGTCCTTATGGTAAAACTTTAGTAGAATCTATTATAAAAAGAAAAATGAATGAGCTTAATGATTCAATGACTCCTTTATTAAATGCATCTAAAAAAAGATCTCTAACTGATTCTGAAATAAAAACTTTAAACAAAATAGAAAAAGACAAATCTTTTTTAAGAAAGTATTTTGTAAAATCAGAATTAATGGATGAAGCGGCTATAAATAAAATGGGTAGCATGATTGGAAAAGATGTGGAAAAAGTTGATTTTTTTCCTTATTTGAGAAGTTATTGGCAACTAGGAATGAAAGCTATGGTAGATGATGCTATCAGAACTGGTAAACGAGGTATTAGTATTGTTCCGGTAGGTAAGGGTACTCATCACCCTAAAGAGTCAGGAAACTATTTATATTACGGAGATAATAAAGGATCAAAACATAAAGCATTCGATCAAGCAGCACTACCTGCTCCAGGTAAAGTTAAATCTAAATCTCTTGCAGAGTATCCTAAAACTTTAGAAAAAATAGCTAAACAAATAAAAGCTGATCATGGAATAACTTTAAATGTTAAAAGAACAAAAATGTTTAACGAGCCTTCTGCTGCAAATCGTCCTTATCAGATTGTAAATAATGAAGGAGAACTTATTGCTTCTTTTAAAACAAAAGCTAACAGAGATTATATATTAGATAAAAAAAATGCAGGACACTCTCAAAGAGGTACAGTTGATTTTCAACAAAGATTTGAAGCCAAAGATATTACAGCGGGACCTAAATCAGACAAAGAAGCTTTTTGGGCATACACTTTAGAAATACCTGAAAATGCAGCTAAACAATTACTGAAGAAGAAGATGAGATCTTACCGAATAGGTGGTTTAGTTGCAATACAGCCAAAAAGAGAGTATTTTGCTCCTATATTTTAATTATGAAAAACTTAGCTAAATTAAAGTTGCAACAAGCCCAGATGCAAGGTAAAACAAAACCTATGCTGTCTGCACGAACGGCAAGAGCCGTTCCTCAGATGAGAAAGGTAGCTAGACAATTGACGGGTTATAATAAAGGTGGAAGTGTGTTAAGACCTAAGCCAACTTATAAAGGAAAAATTCTACAAGAAAAACCAATTAAAAAAATTAAGTTAGGAATTGTAGGAAAAGCGTTACGAGGATTTGGAAAAGCATTAAGTTTAGGAAGAGGTAGATAATGGCAGACCCAAGAAATTTAGTAGAAGTTGAAGAACAAGAAGATTTAGAAATAGAAACACCCGAAGGTTCTATTAATGAAGATATTGATGTAATTGAAGACGAGTCTGGTAATGTTTTAGCAGGTGACCCAGCTCCCGAATTACCAGAAGAAGATTTCTATGCAAATTTAGCAGAATTCATGAGTGATCAAGATTTAAAACCTCTTGCATCCAAATTATTAGCTGACTTTAAAGATGATTCCTTAGCTAGAAAATCTTACATTGAAACTTACACTAAAGGATTAGATCTTCTTGGTTTTAAATACCAAGATGTAACTCGACCTTTTATAGGAGCATCAGGTGTTACGCATCCATTACTAGCAGAAGCAGCCACACAATTTCAAGCACAAGCTTTTAAAGAATTGTTACCATCAGAAGGACCCGTACGATGTCAAGTTGTAGGTAAAGAAACAGCAGACACTATTAAACAAGCTAATCGTGTAAGAGATTACATGAATTATCAAATTACTGATGTAATGGAAGAATATACTCCTGAGATGGATCAGATGTTATTTTTTTTACCATTAGCAGGTTCTACATTTAAAAAAGTTTATTATGATCCTGCTATGCAAAGATGTAAAGCAACTTTTATTCACGCAGAAGATTTAGTAGTTCCGTATAATGCTTCTGATCTTTATGAAGCAGAAAGAATTTCTGAAGTCCAAAGAGTTACAAAAAATCAAATTAAAAAAAGACAAGCTTCCGGATTTTATAGAGATGTAGAGTTACCAGAACCTTTTTTTAGTGAAGATAGAGCTAGAAAAAAATATCAGGAATTAGAAGGAGTAACTCCACAAAAATATCAAGAGCTATATAATTTTGTAGAAATGCATGTGGATCTAGACTTACCTGGTCATGAAAGCCCAGACGGTATTAAAATTCCATATGTAGTAACTATGGATCAAGATAGTATGACTATTTTATCTATTTACAGAAACTATAAACCTAATGATCCAACTAAAAAAAGAATTCCACATTTTGTTCATTATAAGTTTCTCCCTGGCCTAGGCTTTTATGGCTTTGGTCTTATTCATATGATTGGTGGATTATCTAAAGCAGCTACTGGTGCGTTAAGACAATTATTAGATGCAGGTACTTTAGTTAATCTACCAGCAGGATTTAAATCAAGAGGATTGAGAGTAAGAGATGATGCGGAACCTCTTCAACCAGGAGAGTTTAGAGATGTAGATGCTCCTGGAGGAAATATTAGAGATCAATTTCAATTACTTCCTTTCAAAGAACCAAGTCAAACTTTATTTTCTCTTTTAGGTTTTTGTGTAGACGCAGGAAGAAGATTTGCAGCAATTGCTGATTTACAGGTAGGAGATGGTAATCAACAAGCAGCTGTAGGTACTACTGTTGCATTACTTGAAAGAGGATCAAGAGTAATGTCAGCTATTCATAAACGTGCTTATTATTCTATGAAAGAAGAGTTTAAAATAATGGCGCGAATATTTTCAGAATATTTACCTCCTGAGTATCCATATAATGTAGTAGGTGGAAGTAGAACAGTTAAAGTACAGGACTTTGATGATAGAGTAGATGTAGTACCAGTGGCAGATCCAAATATTTTTTCTATGTCACAAAGAGTTACATTAGCACAAACAGAATTACAATTGGCTCAAGCTAATCCACAAATTCATAATATGTATGAAGCTTACAGAAGAATGTATGAAGCCTTAGGTGTAAGAAATATTGATTCATTATTACAACCTGAACCAGAACCACCTAAACCTATTGATCCGGCTTCTGAAAATACTGCAGCTTTACAAATGCAATTACCCAAAGCATTTCCTGAACAAAATCATGACGCTCATATGAATGCACATATGGCATTTATTAAAACTAGAATGGTTCAATCTAATCCTCAAGTGTATGCTTTATTACAGGGACATATTTCTGAACACGTTAGTTTAAAAGCTAAAAAACAGGTATTAGAAGCATTTATGCAACAACCTGAATTAGTACAATTACAACAAACTAATCCAGAAGAATTTCAAATACAATACGCAGCAGCTGTTGCGGATCAAGTTGTAGTATTAACTAATGAATTAGTAACTCAAGAAATGCAATTTTTAGGTAAAATGAATCAAGATCCATTAGTCATGTTAAAACAAAGAGAACTAGATTTAAAAGCACAAGACATTCAACGTAAAGCACAAGAAACTGCTGAAAGATTAGAAGTAGAAACTAATAAATTCCAAGCACAACAAAATATAGCGGAAGATAAACTAGACTTGGCAGAAGAAATACAACGTGGTAAGTTAAAACTACAGAAAGATCAAGCTAAGGAAAAAGGAGATAGGTAATGGCTAAAATAACTGGAACTACTTCAGGAAGACCCAATCCTCATACAGATACAGGCTATTCACATGCTACAAAAGTAAATCCTACTCGTACTAGTGGAAATGGTAATACGAAAACGACAGTTACAAGTGGTAATACAAGTTCTACAAATAATCAATGGAAAGATGATGTACCTTATAAGAATCCTCTTCCTACTGTAGGTCCCCTAACTATTATAGGTAATATGGCAGCAAAACATGCTTATAAAAGCAGACAGAAATTTGCAACTAAAGAAGGATTAGCAAGAGAGTATTATATTGGTAATAGATATAATCCAGATCCTTCAAAACGAACTTTAAAACCTAATTCACCAGAAGGAAAAGCATTTTTAAAAGACGCTGGTTATGGTAAAACAACACCTACAAAGACCGGTGGAGAAGGTGATATTAAATGTCCAGATGGAACACCTCCTCCTTGTCCCACTCCTACCGCAGCAAAACCAGCAACACCTAAAATTACTCCTTATCAACCTTATTATATGGGTTTTGATTTTCAAAAACCACAGACTTATAAAAAAGGTGGGATTTTAAAAGTAGCCAGTAAATTAAAAAAAGCTTCTAAAGCTCATGCATCTCAAGCACAAACTTTAGAAAAAATAGCTAATATGAAAAAAGGTGGTTTATCTGGTGGTAAAAGATATGGACCTCCTCCTAAAAAAGGACCTAATCCTCATGGAAAATGTCCTTTTAGAGAAGATGGAATACGTGGAGTAGGTGCTGTTCAACCAGGAAGAGGGGTTAAATTTGTCGGGGTTAAATAATTTAGCTTATTTTGCCGGTATTTTAGACGGCGAAGGTAGCTTTTTTAAAGAAAAAAACAGAGGCAAACATTATTACCCTACAATTTCCTGTGAAATGACTGATAAAGATGTTATTTTAGCATTAAAAAAGTATTTTAAGGTAGGGCACGTTAATGAATTCCCTCCAAGACAAAAACATTGGAAAACTTCGTATCGTTGGAGAGTTAGAGGAGCCAGTGCCATAGAGATATTGAAAGTAATTAAGAAATATCTTAGTATAAGAAGGAAAGAAAAAATAAAAGTTTTAATTAAGGAGTTTCCAAATGTGGCTAAGCGCAATTAAATTAGCAATTAACGCTGGAAGTAAAATTTATGCTAACAAGCAGAAGACGAAAATGGCTATGTCAGATGCACAATTGATGCATGCTGAACGACAAGCGCGTGGCGAGGAATCTTACCAAGGAAAATTATTAGAAGCTCGTCAAAACGACTATAAAGACGAGGTGGTCCTTGCGATTTTGACCCTGCCAATTTTGGTGCTTGCATATGGGGTCTGGTCGGACGATCCGGCAGCTATGGATAAAATAAATATTTTCTTTGAGCACTTCCAATCTTTGCCAAAATGGTTTACAAATCTCTGGATTCTTGTCGTGGCGAGCGTTTTTGGTATTAAGGGAACTCAAATCTTCAGGAACGGCGGAGGTAAAAAATAATGCCATTCAGATCAGAAAAACAACGTAGATATTTATGGAAACATGAGCCAAAGATAGCTCGTGAATGGACTGATGAATACGGAAGTAAACCACAGCCTAAGAAAAAGAAAAAAGGTGGAAGAATTAAAAAAAATGGACCTGTTCGTCCAATACATATTCCTTGGGACTCACAAAAAAAGAAAAGAGGTGGAACAGTTCATCCAAGAAATCAAGGAGTTGCAGTTCCAAAAAAAGGACTTGGTTCTTTAATTCCTAGACTTGCTGAAAAAGTTTATGGAAATAAAAAAGCTGGTGGTCTAGCGAGAAGACCCAAACGAGACAAACATAATCCTCATATGGAGCCTTATCATGGTAGTTATATATCTGGCAAAGTCGACGGAAAAATGTTATCAAATCCTTCATTAAGAAAATATTACAAAGGACTTATATAAATGGCAAAACCAGGATTGTACGCAAACATTCATGCAAAGCGTAAAAGAATCAAAGCGGGTTCTAAAGAAAAAATGAGAAAACCAGGAAGTAAAGGTGCTCCTACTGCAGCACAATTTAGAAGATCTGCAAAAACCGCTAAAAAAAAATAATGGTCGAAACAGCGATTTCTCGAAGTAAAAAAAATTACAGATCTACTAAATCTGGTGCTGGTATGACACGAGCGGGTGTTGCTGCTTATAGAAGAGCAAACCCAGGTTCTAAATTAAAAACAGCTGTAACAGGAAAAGTAAAAGCAGGTTCAAAAGCTGCCAATAGACGTAAGTCTTATTGTGCAAGAAGTGCTGGTCAATTAAAAAGATCATCAGCAAAAACTAGAAATGATCCTAATTCTAGAATACGTCAAGCACGTAGAAGATGGAAGTGCTAGTGGATTATCACACAATTAAATTTATTCAAAATAAACTGTTAAAACCGAGAATAGACGCTCTCACACAGAAGCTAAAATTAGGTGTTGACACGTTGGAGGAGTATAAGTATATAATAGGACAAATCAGATCGAATGAAGATCTGCACAGGGACTTACAAGACCTGCTGAAGAAACAGGAGCCAAATGAAGACACAGACCAAGGAAGTACCGAAGCATAAAGAAGGTTTGCTTAATGCGTACAAATCAGAAGAAGAAGTAAAAAAACTATATTTAGATCCTCATGCAATTGATAAGACGTCTCTTGATAGACTTCCTCAACCTACAGGATATAGAATTTTAGTTTTACCTTATAGTGGTCCTAAAAAAACTAAAGGTGGAATTTTTTTGTCTGATAAAACTCAAGAAACAATTCAAATGACCACCGTATGTGCGTATGTACTACGAGTGGGACCATTAGCTTACAGAGATAGTTGGAGATTTCCAACTGGTCCCTGGTGCAAGAAAGGTGATTGGGTAATCTTTGGAAGATATGCTGGTTCTCGTTTCAAGATAGAAGGTGCTGAAGTCCGAATACTAAACGATGATGAAATCATCGCAACTATCAGTAATCCAGAGGATATACTGCATTTATACTAGGAGATAAATATGTCACAAACACAATTAAATAAAGGAGATGTTGAAGTAGACTTAGATACAGATGATGTAAAAGCTCAAAATGTACAAGTTGAACCAGCTAAAAGTGAACCTGAAGAAAAAGAGGTTAGTTTACAAAAAGAAGAAGTAGAACAAGAAGGTGCAGAAATTAATAGGGATAAAACACCTATTGATATTGTAGAGGATCAAAGTAAACCTGAAGAAGATGGTTTTGATTTAAGCAAAGCATCAGATTCTGTTCAGAAAAGAATAAATAAACTAACTAAACAAAGACGTGAATCAGACAGAAGAGCTGATGCAGCGTTACAGTATGCTCAAGGTTTAAAAGCAGAAATTAAACAATTTCAAAGTCAGTATCCTAAAATGGAGGAAAACTACTTAAATGAATTTGAAAAACGACTTCAAACAGATGAGGTTGCAGCTAATACTTTATTGCAAAAAGCAATAGAAGGACAAGATGCAAAATCAATTGTTGATGCAAATCAAAAACTTACGCAGTTAGCTATTGAAAAAGAAAGGCTATCACAGACTAAGTTTTTGAAGGAACAAGAGGCTAAACAACCAACAGCTGATATGATTCCGGCTCAGCCAGTCACCCAACCACAGGGACCAAGCTTAAAAGCTCAAGAATGGGCAGACAATAACCCTTGGTTCAATGAGGACGATGTTATGCACGATGCTGCTATAGCTATCCACAAAAATATACTAGCAAGTGGGGTTGCAGGAGACTCAGATGAGTATTATAACCAACTAGATAAACGAATTAGGAATTATTTTCCTAATAAGTTTAATCCAACTCAGGAGCAAAGGAGACCCGTCCAAACCGTTGCACCTGCTGTGCGTAACCAAGGTGGACGCAAAACCGTGAGACTCACCAAATCACAAGTAGCGATAGCTAAAAAATTAGGGGTGCCACTAGAGGAATACGCGAAATACGTTAAATAGGAGATATTATGAAAAAAAATAATACAACGTCATCGCGCGAGTCCGAGATGCGTGAAAAAGTTAAAAGAAAAACAGATTGGACTCCACCATCAAGTTTAGATGCTCCGCCTGCACCTTCAGGCTATGTTCAGAGATGGATTAGAGCAGAAACCATGGGTTTCATGGATTCAGCAAACGTCTCTAAAGCTTTAAGGGAAGGTTGGGAATTTGTCAGAGCCGAAGACATAGTTAAAGAAATTGGCCCACATGACTACCCAACAATTCAGGATGGAAAACATAAAGGGATCATCGGGGTTGGTGGCCATTTGCTTGCAAGGATACCGGAAGAGATCATGCAATCGCGGAAAGAGTATTTCGAGAACAAAACTCGCGATCAAATACAAGCCGTAGATAATGATCTTATGAAGGAGCAGCGACCTGAGATGCCAATCAATATTGAAAGGCAATCAAGGGTGACCTTTGGTGGTGGTTCGAAAAAATAATTTTTTTGGTATCACTACTGAGTAAATTAACATTAACTAACTAAGTAGAGGACTACGACATGGCAAACGATACAGGAAATTTCGGTTTAAGAGCTGCTAGACAGTTAGATGGTTCTCCATACAATGGTGCACAAAACAGATATCGTATTCTAAAGAATTATGGAACTGCGATATATCAAGGTGACTTAGTAATGACTTCGCTTAATGGAACAATCCAAAGAGCAGGTGCTACTGATAATCCGGTTGTTGGTGTATTCAATGGAGTATTCTATACTGATCCTACAACGTCTAAGCCGACATGGAAAAACTATTATCCTGCTTCGATATCTGCAAATGATATCATGGCTCAAGTTATCGATGGTCCAGATGTTGTGTTCGAAGTAAACGCGGACGCAACTTTCACTGTTTCACATTTATTTGCGAATTACAAAATAAATGCAACAACTGGTGATACAACATCTGGTCAAGGTAGAGAGAGTCTTGATGTGGCTACTGCAGATTCATCTTCAACTTTCGTTTTGAAAGCTGTTGATATATCGCAAGACCCGGATAACTCTGATACGACTGCTTCATCTGGAGTAAACGTATTGGTTGTAATCAACGCACACTCGTACAAGTCTGGTACTGTTGGACAAACATAATAGGAGCATAATATGGCTATATCACGAGCACAGCTAGTTAAAGAACTAGAACCTGGTCTGAATGCATTGTTTGGACTAGAGTACGACAGGTACGACAACGAAGCTGCAGAGATTTTTCAAACAGAAACATCTGACAGAGCTTTCGAAGAAGAAGTAATGCTTTCAGGATTTGGTAGCGCAGCTACTAAAGCTGAAGGTGCATCGGTGACTTTCGATGACGCAAAAGAAGCGTTCACTGCAAGATACACTCACCAAACAGTTGCACTAGCATTCTCTATCACTGAGGAAGCAATCGAGGACAATCTTTATGACAGACTCGGCAATCGTTACGCAAAAGCGTTGGCACGTTCAATGGCTAATACCAAACAGGTTAAAGGAGCTGAAGTACTTAACAGTGCATTCAGTACTTCTCAACTTGGTGGTGACGGTGTTGTTTTATGCAGCACAGCCCACCCAACTGTTTCAGGTACTGACCTGGTGAACACTTTCACAACTCAAGCAGACTTAAGTGAGACTTCATTAGAAGACGCACTTATTAAAATTGCTGCTTTCATTGATGAGAGAGGATTAAGAATCGCTATTCAAGGTAGAAAATTGATAATTCCAAAAGAATTACAATTCACTGCTGAGAGAATCTTAAAATCTCCATTAAGAGTTGGAACTGCTGACAATGACATTAACGCTATTAATGCAATGAACATGATACCTGAAGGCTACAGAGTAAATCACTTCTTAAACGATGTGAATGCTTTCTTTATCATTACAGACACACCTAATGGCTTTAAACATTTTGTCAGATCACCATTAAGAACTGCAATGGAAGGCGACTTCGATACTGGAAACGTTAGATACAAAGCTAGAGAGAGATATTCTTTTGGATTCTCAGACCCTAGATGCGTATTTGGCTCATCTGGATCAAGTTAAGCCACTTAACAAAGCTTAAATCTATAAAAGGGGCGGAGTGTTTACTTCGCCCCTTTTTTTATGTATACTTTCCTTACTATACAATTATTATAATAGATGTAGACGAGTATAGTCGACGGCCTAGAGCCTACATCTTATAAACTAGGAGGATAATTATGGGTACAACTACATTTTCCGGACCAATTAAAGCCGGAACAGTAAGAGAAGGTGCCAGCGCTAACGTTGGATTCACCGTTATGACACAATCAGCAGCAATTACTGAACTTGCTGCTAGTACAGCTAGCTCTATTATTATTCCAGCAAACAGCCAAATTACAAATATGTATGTTTTGGTACAAACTGCTTGGGATGGTGGAACTAACACACTTGATGTTGGAACATCTGCAGATCCAGATCTGTATGTTGATGGTTTAGCTACTAGCTCTTTGGGAAACCATAGAGTAACAGCAGCAGCTACTGGAACAGAAGCAAATTGGAAAGACGTTGGTACATCTGACGTTACTATCTATTATGACTCTGTTGCAACCGGTAGTGGTGTTGGTGTTTTGACTGTTGAATACATTCAAAATAGAAACTTTTAATCAATGATTAATTAAGGAGCTCTTTCGGGAGCTCCTTATAATTAAGGAGAATTTATGGCAGCAAATATATTTGGATCATCAGAAGATGTTACATCTTCTTACCAAAATGCAGAAACAGGTACTATTAGATCAGGTAGAACTAGAGTATACGGAGTATATCTAGATAGTAATACTGTAGCTGGTGATTTTCATTTAAGAGATGGCGGAGCGAGCGGAACTATAAAATTTAAAATAAAAACTCCTGCAGTTGCAGAAGCAATTTATGTTCCTTTTCCAGGTGCTGTTTTATTTGAAACCGATGTGTACTGTAATTTTACTACAGAACATATTAAAGCAGCTACTGTTTTTCACAGTAAGTAAGTAGGAGGACCAATGAAAAAGTTATGGGATAAATTTATCGCTTGGCTTTTTACTTGGCAGAAAGATGGCAAGTAAATGCAAAAATTGTCAATGTGATTGTCATTGTAATAGTGAACTTCATTTACCAGACAGTAATTTAGACACAGGTGGCGCATGCACGTGTGAAAATTGTAAATGTAAAAAAGAAGATGTAAAAGAAAAAGATCATGCGAGCGACATATCTTTTGAAAACGAAGTGACTTATGATTGAAAAATTAATGACAATGTTAATAGGAATCTTACTTGCACTAGCAGGTTGGACCTTAACTCGTACATTTGACTTATCAACTAATCAATCCGTATTACTTAAACAAATAGATAAACTTGAAAGACAAGTAGAAAAAATAGAAGATCAAATGGATGACATGCAGGACTCTGATAAAGAGATTATGGACCAACATGAACAATTATTTAAAAAATTAGAACAAGGCAACACAGGGTATAGTTATAACTAATGGCACTTAAAATTTCAGAAGAAGCAGCAGTTCAAATGCCGATGAAAACGGTAGCCTCGTTGATCTGTATGGTCGCGATTGGAACCTGGGCTTACTTCGGCATTATTGAGACGCAAAACAAAATTCAAACAACCGTAGAGTTAATGTCTAAAGACTTAACTGAGAATACAGAATTTAGAATCAAATGGCCGCGGGGTCAACTTGGTTCGCTTCCTGCAGATTCCGAACAATTTATGATGATCGAAGATCTTTATAAGACTGTAGATAAATTAAGTGAACACATTGACAGCATGGCTTTAAACAAAGTTAACATAGAATTTTTAACAAAACAAATGGATAAAGTTTTAACTGATATTGAATCATTAAAAGATAAAGCTAGAGATATGCATTATAAGAACGGAAATGGACAATGATAGAATCTGGAATTATAGCTTTACTTATGTTTATTAACGGAGAGATAAAGGAACATCGTATCCAAACCTCAATGGCCCAATGCTTACGCGGCAAGCGCGAAGCGGAGAGACAGTATAGTGAATCGGTATCTTATAAATGCTGGAAAGGTAAAGCAAAGACTGAGATATATATGGGTGAAAAATCCATTAAAGCAATCATACTTGAATAAAAAAAAGAATCCTATAGCTAAATATCTAAAAGATAGACGTTACCGTCAACTTGTGATAAAAAACAAAAAAGTTTATAACCGAAAAAGGAGTAACTATGGACAATTTAAAAATACAGATCCAAAAATTATGGATTGATCATAAACATCACATAGTAATTTTTGTAGCAGGTATTGTAATAGGTGCTGTTATATTTTAATATGACCAATGTCATATTTAAACGCAAACATACCTGTTACTTACGCTCAAATAAGAAGAGAGTATCTCTATGATCTTAAAAAACATCATGGAGAAGTTGAAGATTGTATTATCTTTGCTATGGCGTCTATTACAGGACGTCCTATCCTCTTTCATTGTATTATGGAAAATGGTGCGGTGTTCTATCGTCTCCCTATTTCAGCTTTCATTCAAAGAGGATTTGATGTCAAAGAAGTACCTAGGATGCGACTTGACGAGTTGGAGTTATGGAACTGTTTTAGTTATTATCCTGCTGTTACTTCTTTTGATATCTTAGATGGACAATCTGGTAAATACATTGGTAAAGATAAAAAATGGCACAGTGGAGCATATTTGTTCACTATTGACTGGGCTCATCCAGAGAGTAATATAGTGGATACTGATCATTCAGAAATTCCGCACGAACATAAGTGCGCACATATATTGGCATTAGATGATGGCAATTATGCAGCTCAACCTAATAATAGATTAATATGGGATATACCATCTTTTACAGTAAAAGATGAAATTCCTGATTGGAAAGTACAAACAAGTGAGTGGAACGTAGAAGACACTCGTCAGTGGAGAACAGAAGATACTGATAAATTTTTTTACGAAATTGAGGAGAAAAAAAATGCAACTGAGTAAACATTTTAAGCTTGAAGAGATGACTAAGAGTATGACTGCTACCCGTAAGGGTATTGATAACTCACCAGGAGCAGGTGATATTAAAAACTTGGAGAATGTATGTTATGAAATTTTGGAACCGGTTCGTGCGCACTTTGATAAACCCATTACTGTTACCTCTGGTTACAGA
>VTLG01012198.1_pt1 | contig 50778 bp, 78 predicted proteins | sample 4694571 | NCBI WGS metagenome assembly VTLG01 (sample SAMN12604809, study PRJNA352737) | marine metagenome | biome: ENVO:00000447; feature: ENVO:00000209|ENVO:00000569|ENVO:01000036; material: ENVO:00002151; isolation source: viral sequences binned using virsorter ... | reverse complement strand
ACAGTGTAATCTTTATCATTGATAGTTACTTTTAAATCTAATTTGTATTTATCTTCATTATCAAATGGTAATTCAACAGACCCAGTGCCATTTTCATATGACACTTTTGCCATCGCTTCAACACTTTCACCATTTATAGTGATAGATTGTTTTGCCCATGGCATAATAACTTCCTATTTTTTTAGTTAGTTATTATGCTGATGTATGAGTAACTTGACCTGAAGACTCAAGTGTTAAAGAATAAGTCTCCTCGCCATTGTACTCACCAGCTCTTTCATAACTTGTAATTTGAAAGTTACCTACAATGTTATCTCCATCACCAAATACTAATTTGTATGAGTCTATTTGACCTTTTTGTGCTCTTGTTCTTATATCATTTTCAAGAGCAGAATCAGTAAATACACCAGATGCAGATATTGCCATGTTTGATACTCCACCACCTTCAAGTAATTCTCTTGCTTTTGTTACTCCTCCAGACACTAATGCATCTGAATCTTTAGTAGTGATATCAACCATTTCACCATTGATTGTCATTGAAGTAGAACGCAGACCAGCAACAGTGCTTTCTGTTCCACTTAAAGTTGCTTTGAGTAGCAACGCACTTCCTTTTTGTGCAGCCATTTTATATCCTCCTTATAGATAATTTATGCTTAAATTAAATTTAATTCTTTAGTTGTCCACAACTAATTTTGATTCTGAAGTGTTATAATATATTATAAATTAATCGTGAAGTATAGTTCTAAATCGTTGAACTCCATGATAAGTTAAACCATCATTTTCTTTTATTACATCACTAAATTCAAACCTAGTATTAATATGATTAGCACCAGTTACAGATAAATTTTGATTATGTAATAACTCATAAATTCTAGCCATGATTTGTTTTGCTTCTTTTCTGCCTCGATTTCTAGAAAATATATGTATAGTTAAAGTAAAATTATTAAAATCTAAAGTTTTTGCTGATGACTCATCTGTCATAGTTTCCTCACCAATTACAATATATGGGAATGATGTGCCTTGTGGAACATGGTCATGGACTGTTGCACTAAATGTACTTGTTATAGTGTTGTCACCATTTAATGTAGTAAATATTGTTTTTTGTAATTCAAAACTATGGTCAGACATTATTTACTTCCTTTGGTTTGTGATTTTTGACCTGCAACTTTAATTGCTTGATTTATTCGTTTTAAAATTTTTTGTCTATTCTTTTCTAGTGCAGGAAACATAAATGGTCTTGGTAACATTTTAGAAGTACCAAACTCTAAAAATTTACTGTAAAATGCACGACTAGCAATCTCACCACCCATTTTATCAGCATCTATTTTTCTTTTTATATTATTTACTAAAAAACCAGTATCACTTGCTGGTGGTTGTCCTGGAGCAGATGCTTTGTGTGTTCTTCTTGGATTGTATCTTTTATAAACTACACCTGCTTTAGCACCTCTTTGAATAGATTGTTTTGCTTCTTTTTCTACATCTGCTACACTTTTAAAAACTGCATGTGCAATTAATTCTTTACCTTTTGTAGAAATATTTTTTAAATTTTTTTCTAACTCTATGCTACCTACGACTGTTGCTTTTACTTGCGTCATGCTGATATTGCTGTATGCTCCTCTGCTTCTATTTTTAAAAATCTATTCTTTTCTTCTAAATTTAAAATAGACCTTATGTTAAACTCTCTCGTACCAAAAACTATTTTAGTTGTATTGTTTATAGTAACATCATCTCTGTATCTAATAAATATTTCATGTGTTACTGGGTTTTCAACTTGCATACCTTGTGCACCATCACTAAATATTTCGTTGCCTTTTTTAGGATTTATAGATGCAAATACATCTGCTATCGTGCTATAACTTTGTGTAAAGCCACCAGCACCATCGCTTGTATTAGTTGAGTTTTGTAAACTAACTAAATGTCTTAAATCTCCAATTTTAGGTTTATCCTTCATCTTTAACAATACTTAATATTTTTTTACGACCTTGATATATTTCTGTTTTTGCTTTTACCTTTTTACAAGTAAAATTAACTCGTTCTGGTCTTACAACTCTTTCTGCTATCCTTTTAGATTTCAAACAATCACTCATTTTTTCTTTATAAGTGTGTTCAATCATGTTGCCATTTAAAAACATTAGTAGTGCTACAACAACTTCATTCATTAGTGACTCCCATTTGCTCTTACTTTATCTTTTAATTTTTCTAAATCAGATAATAATCTATCAACATCTTTTTGTAATCTAGTTATGTTAGTTGCATTATGTCTGCTTTCTTTTAATTCTTCTTGTATGTCCTCAATATCTTTTAATGCATCTTCTATTAATAAAAATTGTTCAGCATCTGCAGGTAATGAACCAAGTTCTCCTCTGGGCCACTTAATTGAAAACTCAACAGCACTTTCTAAATCTTTGTGCATTAATTTATTATCTGATTCAAGTATATTTAATCTCTCAACAATACCAAAATATGCCCAAACACCTATCGCAACTGCCGAAACTATACTAATTAAATTTTTAAGTGGCATTGAGATGCCTGATTCAGAACTTACTTTTATATCTTTAGCCATTATCCTAACCTACTACTAAATCTAACAACCTTAAATGGTTGTAATAAAGTTCCTAAAGTCATCGGCACTGGTATTGGTTTTTGTTGAATATATAATTCTCTATTTTCATACAAATGTGATGTGTATAAATTAATTGCATGTTTTAAAGTTTCTGGAACATCTTTTGGTGCAGTACCATAACCAGCAGTAAAAGTTATAATAAAAGCATTAGCAACTCTTAAACTTGCTACATCAGGGAAAGTTTGACTTCTTCTTAATACGATTTTAGGTGTATCAGAATAATTATCTACATAATAATTACTTGTAGCGAAAGTAGATTCAGTATCTGAATCATCATAGTATTTAAAACTTGTAACTGAAACTAATGGTGATTTAGGTAATGTTATAAAATTAGATGTTCTATCCATAAATGGTCCAGTACTAAAACCATCTATTAATTTATCTTCTTGTGAATATGGTATTCTATCTAAAGCAAGTTCATAAGTTTTAGTAATAAAAGAACGACCAGTGTATTCTTCTAAAACTTTTATAGATGATTTTAACATCATTGATAACTCTGCGTCTTGGTCAAAGTTATCTGGGTCAATCCTTAATGCTTGTTTTACCTCTGTTACAGTTATAGGTAAAACATTGCTTTGTGTAGTAATTTTTAATCCAGCCATTAGTGTAAAGTCTCCTTGTCAGTTCTTACATACTCACCTATTTCTTCATGCATATTTATATCTCTCATTGCTAATAAATCTGCAGCATACAAACCAGCAATTAATCTATTAGGAAAACCAGATATAGTAAATGTAATTTTTGATTCACCATTATCTTGTTCCTCAATACGCATTGTTGTTTTTATTTCAATACCATCTTTCATCTATGTTTTCAATGGGTGACCAGAAGGAAGTAAATCTCTGTCAAATTGACCAGATCTAAATTTACCTGTCCTTACAGCAAATAAAAATGCATTTACTCTAGCATATGCCCATTGCTCCTCACTTCTTACATTAGGTCTTACAGACTGTGGGTTGGTTCTATATGCACCAATACCTCTTCTGAAAACTGCACCTAACATTCTTAATGTAACTCTTTTACCTTTTTTATCACCATGTTTTTCATTATGGTCTTTTACCTTGTTTTTTAACCCCTCTTTTACTGCAGCAGTAAGTTGTTTTTCTTCTAAATCAACTTGACTTTCTACATCTTGGTCAGTATAATCATTATCTAATTTTTCCTTTTCTTTATTTATTTGAGCAACTTTCTTTTTTGACCAACTAAATCCTGGATCGCCACCCCACAATGCCCATGCAATCCTACCATTACTTGGATATCCTTTTTCTCCAGGACGGAAACCTTGTGCTCTTTTATCAACCTCATGCCTACTGAAAAAAGAAAACATTCTTTTTACAGTGCTTGGAGATAAATTTTGTCCATTAACTAATTGTCTTGCTCTAGCAACTCCAACCATAGTACCACCTCGACCAAACTCTTTTCTCCAATCTAATCCTTTTCTTGCTTCACTTGCCATACCATCAGTTGGCTTTAGATCTATTGCTTTATTTATTTTAAGCATATCATTCTCCTCTGTTATATCATCATCCTCTATTGGATAATCATCTGTTAGTTCTAAACTCTTTTCATCCTCATCATCACCAACACTGTCACCAGCTAAACTAATTGGCATCATTGCAGCACTGATAAATAATGTATCACCACCTTTTATAGGATCGTAACCTAATTTTTCTCTTGCTTCATTCCTAGTTAATATACCTGAATTTACTCCACTAACAACAGATTCAAAAACTCTTTTTCTACTTTCTGCCATTGCTGGAATACTATCAACATCATATTCTAATCTTAAATCATCGCCAAATTGTGGTGTTAGCCATTCATTTAAATCAGATTGTATTCTTCTTAATATTGGTATAATTGTTTCTTCATATAATGCAAGTCTTGCTTCTGGCATATTGTTGTAAGTTTGTGCATCAGGGATACCAACTAATTGTGCTGGTACACCAAAACATAATGCTATATCTATTGCTGACATTTTCTTTAATACTGAAAAGTCCATATCTTTAGGTGACATACCCATTTGTTGAAATGCAAAATCACCTTCAAGTAACATAGGTCTGCCAGCATTACCAGTACCACTAAAACGACTTTCCATATCTGCTAGTATTTGTGCTCTTTGAGTATCACTTAATTGCACTGTTGCACCTGTTTCATCTTTAGGTTTGAATACAACTGCACCACTAGGTCTAGCACCATTTTGTAATAATGAAACATTATGTCTGTTTGTTAAATTATGACTATCAATATTACTCGCAGCAGCAACTAAAGGAGATAAACCAAGATAATCACTTTTAGGATGAAATAGTTTAAAATGTTTTACTGGTGAAGCACCTGTTTCTTGATTAACTTCATATTGAGATATTGTTTTACCATTTATAGAATAATGATATGCTTCTGGTAAGTTTGTTTGTCCTGGAATAATTTTAACTCTATCAGGTCTTAAACAATATAATTCTTTTGGTTCAGAGCCTTCAACACCAGTACCAATTAAGTAACTATTACCAGATAATAATAAAAACGAATATAGTGATTCAAATAATTCTACATATCCTTTTGTTGGTGATGGTCTAGCAAGTAAATCTAATAATGGATGGTCATCAACATTTAGTTTACCTCTAAATAATTTTAATCTGACTCCAGCAGCACCTTGTGATATTTCATTTATACATCTAAAAGCAATAGCATTATTTTCATATCCTTCTTTTACTAAATCTTCATAACTATACTTTTGACCAGCAACACCAACATTGCTAACCATAGCATAATTAGATGAGACTTGTTTAGTCTCAACTTTTTTACTTGTAAAAATATTTTTTATGTTATCAAATACTCCCATAATCACCTTGCAGTTGCAGGAACATTATTGCTCCCAACTATTGATTGACCAAATGCCATGTAGATATATGATACTCCAGAGCCATTAATAGCAGTATCACTCCATCTTGTTTTGAACCCATTTGAAACAATATCTAACATATCGTAAGATTCTGATGCTGCCGCATTACCATTTGCTCTTAAATTTTCATCACAAACATTATAAGGGTCTCTTTTAGCATCTATCATCCACCAACTTTGTAAGTTAGTACCACTTGTTTGTTTAATTAAAATCCAAGATGGTTTAAATCCTGTGTAAATAAATGTCCCATTTGAATTGCCATTTCCTGTGTAAGTCCCAAATTTTGAATAACCTTTTTTCTCTGCGAAGCAGTAGGCTATATAATTTTTACTACTTGTATTTACATTTGATGAAGATGCAGGAACATAAAATACACTACTTGCTGGAACAGTTGTGCTACTATCACTTTTGCCATTGGTGCTTTGTAAGGCTAGTGTGTCCATGCTGCCATCAATTACTGTAGTATAAAAAATCCAAGCAGTAGATGCATCAGTTCTGCTTTTTACTATAACAATTTTAGGTGTAGAACCTAATCCATGACCCATTGATTGTGCACTTCCTGTTCCTGTATAAGACACAATACTAAATCCAGCAGTGGTGTTTGCAGATACAGTTGATTGAATACTACCTGAAAAATTTGATGAACCAAATGTTGAGTTTGTGTTTGCTTGTCCACCCATACCTGCATGAGCAGAACATTGATAATATAAAGTTGGTGCAGATGCAGCAACTGTTATTCTAGTGTATGCTCCTGAACTTCCTGGAGTACCATTTGTTGTCACACCAGTTGTGTATTCACCACCTGATTTATCTGATGCTGTATAAAATCTTAATGGGTGTCCAGCATTTGAACTATCTGATTGGTCAAAAGTATAAGTACCACCTTCTTGTAAATCTAATGTAACAGCACTTGTACCAAAGTCATCAAATCTATATTTGTTACCAGAATCAGAAACTACTTTTACAGAATATGTTATGGCTGGTGCTGTGCCACCAGCTAACCAATTCCAAGCTACAATTCCTTTAGCACCAGTACCATTAACTGAAGCATCAGTACCTAAACTAAATCCATCACTATCAAATGAAGTAACTCCTTGAGCTACTGTTGCCTCTGCACTAGTTTCATTTGAACCTATAACTTTTGTTGAACCTCTTATTGCATCCTGTAGTTTATGATTAGATACATCTTCTCGGTGCTTTATCCAAAGCCAGTCTGGTCTAAATCCCACTCCAGTGATAGATTGAGCTGATCCAGTTCCACTATAAGTAACTGTATTAAAGTAACTTGTCGATTTATCTATTGTGCTATATGCCATGTTTCCTCCTATTCATTTAAACCTTTAGTTGACAGAGCAGTGAAACCTGATGGAATATCATACTCAAATTTACCAATATTTGATGCATTAGTTCCCTCTGAAGATATTGCTGTTGTCCCGAAGTATCCATTGCCGAAGTTATATTGAGTAGTTCCTGAATTACTTCCATAACTTCTTGATGTTTGTGCTGGACAATAAAATTCTCCTGCTGTTAGATTTGTAAATGCTGCTGTAGAGTTTGCGTAAGTTTGATTTGCATTCCCAGAACCATCTGACCATTGACCATTTCTACCAAATGTTATTTTATTATTATCTAAATCTAATGCTACCATAATAATATCATTTGCACTAAAGCCACCCATATAAGCACTCTGTGCACCATCTCCTGCTTTATTACCATTAGAAAATTGAACACTTTTTCCACCATAAGCAGTTCCTTGCAATCCTGCTGAACCATTACTACCTTGAATACTCATACTTACTCCATTTTGAAGTCTTACACCTACTTGGTCTATTTCAGCTAAATCTGTGACTTTTGCTTCCCAATAAAATTTTCCTGAACTTGCAGATAAAGTTGAGCTAGTTGCAGAGTAATCTGTTCCAGTATTAAAGCCACTAAATGTATTATTACCATTTGATAATCCACTTACTAAATCACAATCTAAAGGATTTAAAGTACAAAAAACATTGTCTGGACAATCTTCTGTATTTGTAAGTGTACCACTAACACTAGACCAATTATTAGAGTTAGGTGATTCATCTGTTAATGAATTACCATCTTTTAAAATAAAGAAACCATTTGTTCCATAAGAAACACTTGGTGAAGTATTTATTTTCCATTCACCAGTTGTACTATCTGTTGAACCAAAATCAGATGGTGTATAAGCATAACCATCACAAAAATGAATATGGCTTAAAGTAGATTCTAAATACTGTGTATCATTATCACTTCTTTTACCTATTTCTATTGGTTCAGTAGTATTAATAAAACTGTCTTGGTTTTGAGATGGATAAGTTTCTGTAGCAAATACAGTTTCTCGTACACCATTAATATAAAATTTTGCTCTATCTGATGCTGTTGCTTGTGCAGTATCCCAAGTAAAAACAAAATGATACCAACCATTAGTATCTCTAAAATTTCTATCTGGCGTTAAATTTAAGTAATAACCACTATCATAAAAACCTATAACTAATTTATCATCAGTTTGCCATTGAAAGAAATCATCATGGTTATTATTACCTGCTTCATCACAACTAAATATTCTTTGAACAGCACCTAGTTTATTTTTCTTTTCCCACCAACTTACTGTCCATTTTTTTCTATTACCATTACCACTATTGGTTCTTCTTATCGATGTGTTAGCCATTAGTTAAACTGTCCTCCTCCAGTTGCACCTACTGATACTGTTATTGTAAATTGTCTATCAGCAGTTTGTGATTCTGCGTCTGTTGCTCTTAAAGTAAATGTATAAGTTTGTGCACTTGATGGTGATGGTGCTGTTCCACTTATAGTATAACTTGCACTGGTAGCAGCAGAGCCACTTAAAGTTAAGTTCATAGTTCCAGCTGGAGTATTAGCATTACTTGTTAAAACAGATGTTGTTTCTGATATTGTAACATTACTATCACCAGTAGCAGCAACTGTTAAACTAACACTTGACCCAGCAGCAACTGTGCCTAAACTTCCTGCTGAAGTTGTCCAAGTAGGTGCATCAGAAACATTTAATAATGCACTTGAACTCCTTACAGCTAGACCATTTGGGTTCTCTACTCTTATAAAATAACTCCCATCAGTAGTCAAAGTAAAATTTGCTACAATAGTTGTTGCGTTTGTAAATGCTACTGTGTCAGCAAAAGTTATGGCACCTGTTGAATTTATTGCTTGAACTATTGGTACTGATGCATAATTGGCACCACTAATTGTTACTGCAGTTTGTGCGTTTGTTATTGTACTAGGACTTATACCTGTTATTGTTGGTTTTGTTTCTGTTACTCCTGTTAAATTACTACCATCAACTGCAGGTAAAGCACCTGAACCATTTAATTGAACTATGTTATTTGCTGATGTGCCTAAATTTAAAACAGAGTTTAAAATTTTACCATTACTATCTAATTGTGGTATATTGTTTTGTGATGTGCCAACATTTAAATCTGCAGCAGTGCCTAATAATAATTGTGATTTTAAATTTGTTGCATTAGTTAAATTAAAAGAACCAAAACTTAAAATTTCTATAATATCATTCGCAGCAGCACCACTGGCAAGTGTTAAGACTGTATCACTTGTTTTTGTAAAGTCAACTCCTTCAACAAGTTGAATACCATTCATAAAAACTAAAACAGGATTATTTGATTCATAGAATAAAGTCGCACCATTACCATCAGCACCTGTAAATGCTGTTTGACTACCACTAGCAGTAAATTTAAATCTATTTACTACTCCTGATAATGTTGGTGGTGCTTTTCCTATATAACTTGCCATCTATTTTATTTCCTTTGTTTTCATATTATGATGCGTACCTTACCCAAACTCTGTGCAAAGTATTATGTTGAGAGCCATTAGCATAATCATCAACTTCCCATCTGTTTCCACCTTTAAGACCCCAATGGTAATTACCAGGAGTATAATATGCAAAGTCAGTCCAACCACTTTGAAAGACACTTGCAGATCCAGGAAGATTAGCATTATGTCCAGATAAACTTGTAAAGCCAGATTGAATACCACTATTGCTACCAGAACCAGTATTAGCATAAGCTATTGTGTTAGTATTATTATTTTGAAAATGTATAACTCTGCTGTGACCAGAACTTTGACCATACCATCTAACCATATTAACTGTTCCAAACGAACCAGTACCACCAGAAGTTCCACCATTAATATGACCCCAATACGAAGTGCCATCTTCATTTGTTCCAAGTGATGATGAACCAAGTAAAGGCAAAGATGAATTTGTTCTGTTATTTAGATTTGGATTAGTACTCCCTTGGTGTAAATAATTACAAATCATTAAATAACCATCATTACCATCATACAAGAAATATCCTTGTACTGCTGTTCCACTATTGAATGTTGAAGATTTAATCCAATAAACTCCAGAAGTATTTGTTCCAGTATCATTGTATAAAGCTGTTGGATTAGCTGTCGCAAGAGCAGAAGAAGAACCATCTGGTGTTGGATTTAAAATAATATTAAATGCTCTATCTACTGTTTTTGAATTTGCTGTTGCTCTTAATGTAAAATTTAATGTTGTTGAAGAAGTAACATTTGTTGGGTCGCCAGATATAGCACCAGTAGATGAATTTAAAGTTAAATTTTGACCAGATAAAACTGTTCCACCAGTTTCAGAATAAACAATTGTATCGCCATCACTATCTGCTGCTGAAACTGTTGCATGAGTACCTGTAGCATTGTCATTAATTGTAGCTATCGTTCCACTTGCTGTACTCCAAGTTGGAGAAGTATCAACATTAATTTGACCAGAAAGAGTGCCATCTAAACCAGAAGCACTTGTAACTTTAACACCATAAGGTTCTTGTGCATTTAGAAAAGATGCTTTAGGTGCAACTGCTGTAATTTGCGTATCACTATTTACAGTCGTTGTGGAAGCATTGAAATCTGTTCCATTAGCACCAGCAAAAGTTACAACAGCACCAGTTAAAAAATTAGTTCCAGTTATAACAAATGTTTGATTGCCACCAGCTTGACTATCAACTTCTGTTACATCAACAGAAGTAACAGTTGGACTTACATCAATACTTTTAAATACTGTTCCAGTATAGTATTCAGCTAACCCAGTCGTTGAATTAAATCTAAACTGACCTTGTGTCGATCCTCTTTGTCCAGTTGTACCTACTGCAACTTTAGTTCCTTCAGTTCCTGTATCATTTATATTTTCAAAAGATACATTAACATCTGTGCTAGCAATTTTACCACCACTAACTGCACCTGCTATATCTGCGAAGTCTCTTGCTTTTGACATAGCGATTACAATCCTACAAGTTCATTTGCTTCGTCTTCTGTTAATGCCTCACCTGCAATTAATTTAGCTTTAGCACTAGCTTTTGTATCTGCTTTAGCTTGTATTCTAGCATCTTCTTCAGCTTGTAATTCAGCAAGTTTTGTTTCAATATCTTCTGCTGGAATAGGTGCAGTATCATTTAGCCATTCAATACTATCATAACCATCAACAGTTTCATTTACAATGTTATATATTGCATCTGGGTTTATTGCTATTATTGCTTTTCCTCTACCTAATTTTTTTGCCATATTATTCTCCTACTATGTTTTAGTTTCATTTACAGTTGTTACTGCTTTTGTAGATTTAGAACCATCTAATTCAAAAACTGTCATTGTTGAAAGTGTATAACCACCATCATCGACATCTGTATTATTTCCAGGTGTACGATTAATCCACCAAGGATGACTAGAACTTGCACTAGCTATTCTTACTCTAAAAGTAACTGCACTAGTTGTGTTAGGTGCAACCATTACACAATGAGCTTGTGATGGACTTCCCATATTAGATGACCCTGTATCATCTTCATCATGTCTAAAAGTAACTCCTCTAGAACCATCAGAAGTAATTGCATATTCTGTTCCACCAGAAACTTGATAAGTAAGCCAACCAAAACCTACATAATTATCTTCATGACTAGCTTGTAAATGCATTTGAATTAAAAATTTTGATGTACTAGCTGATGGTGTCATAGTAATAGTTAGTGCAGAAATTTCATAACTATTTGATGCTATATTTGCATAATTAGTTTCTCTATTTGTAGTATTGATTTCATTTGTTCCACCATACATTTTTGTTGATACAGCTAATATTGAACCACCAGCATCAGTACCAAATTCAAATCCATTTGCACTTGAATTAGTTTTTAAAACTTGTCCAGCTGAACCAATAGATATAGGAGATAAATTTCCACTACCATCTGTAACTAATACTTTATTGTTACCAGCACTAGCAACAGCATCAGCTACACCTTTAGCAAAGTATGCCCAATAAGTTCCATTTACTGTTCCACTTGTACTTGGTGTTTGTCCTGTTGCTGCTGATGAATTAATATAAAGATAAGTAGATAAAATACCTGAATCTGTATATTGCACCAAGTCATTCTTCTCGTAACTTGTACTTGAGGAGTATGTTCCTTTATTTACAAATCCGAGTTTACCTAAATCAATCGTTGCCATTTATCCTCCTTATATTGTTGCAATCAAATGACCACTACTATTCAAACTGAATGTAAATCCAGAAGCAGCAAACATCTTATCATCAAATGCTGCATATGCACTAGCAGTAATACTATCTTGACCTTGATTTGTTGTTGTTACCGACAGACTATCTAAAACTCCATCACTATTAGTGTCTGTCATAGTAAATCCATAAATTTCTGCTGAACTAGATAAACCTAATACCCAGTCATTACCAGCATCATTCATTTTGAAAACTTGACCAGCAGTTGCTCCTGTTGGATTTAATTTAGCAACAGTTATACTTTCATCTGGTACAAAAGTTGAACTAGCAGGTGCAAATCCGATATATGATGCCATATTATGTTATCTCCATTATTGATAATGTTGAATCTAGACTATTCGCAGCACTAGATTTTACTTTTAAAATATCACTTGTTTCCATAACATACTTGTTTCCAGTCATTAATTCAAGCGATGCTTTTCCTGGAATTTGTGCTAACTTTGTTATGTTTACATTATCACCATCATTGTTAGTATAAGTTACAGTAACTTCAACTGCGTTACTTGTTAAATTACATAATGTTAAACCTAAAACGATTGTTGTAGTAGAAGATGGCACTGTATAAACAGTCATTAAAGTATCTGCGTTTGTACTTGAACCATCGAATGTTTTTGATTTAAATGTATTTGCCATAATTTTATCCTAATGCTATTGCTAATGCAGTTGCTTCTTCACTTACTTGTGCTTCAGCAATAGTTTTAACAGATCCATCAGTATGCTTTGTAAATAATTTTCCATCTGCAGTATTTACTGCTAACTCACCTACTTCTATATCTGATGCTGATGGTGCATTACCTGTTGAACTGTTCTTTTTTAATTTTACTGTATTAGTCATCTTTTACTTTTTTCCTTTTACTTTTTAATTTATCTTCTAGAACTGCATTCCTTGCTTCTAGAGTTTTATTTTTCTTTTGTAGGTCATCTATAACTCTACCATGATGTTCTAACTCTTCTTGGTGTTGCTTTTTGTTAAGAGATATTTTATCTCTCAAAGCAGTCACATTAGACCCTTGTGCAAAAACAGTTTTATTCTTTTCATCTAAATCTGCTTTCAAAGGTCTTAAATCTTCAAGTTCTTTTTTATTATTAGCAATTATATCATTAAGAACTATTATTTTTGTTTCAGCATCTAACAACTGACCCATAAGTGTTCCTACTTTAGCATTTGAAGCATTACACTCTGCTGTCTTCACTGTTAGTTGTTCTCTAATATTTCCTAATGGTTCTTTGTTTTCTTTTTGGTTCATATTATTTATTCATTAGAATGTTCCTGAATCAATTGTTTTATTTTGTAAAGTCTGGGATGCTGCAAGTAAAGCAAAAGTATCATCTGCTAAATTTGGAACAGTGTGTCCAGAAGTATTATTACCACCACCTTGAATTTGTCCTATTGTAGGTGTTGTTAAAGTTTTATTTGTTAATGTTTGTGTTGCGTCTGTACCAACAAATGTAGTTGTCGCATCTGGCATTGTAAATGTTCTAGTAGTGTTAGTTGATATACCAGAAATTACAAAAGATGCTTTTTTAGTTGCATCTGTATTATCAGCAAAGATTGGAGTTGTTAAAGTTTTTACTCCAGTTACTGTCTGTGCATCTGCAACATTCATCGCAGCAGAACCATTTACATTCGCAGCATCTAACTGTGCAGTACCATCAATGTGAATATCTTTAAACTTCTTACTGCTAGATCCTAAATCAATGTCATTAGTATTTTCTGGAGTAATTGCTCCATCAGTAATACTAAATTGGTCAGCACCTGAAACTTTTATATCAATAGTATCATCAGTGTCTGCTGTTATACTCGTATCAGCATCTGCATCAAGTATTAACTCATTACCATTTAAGTCTAAAGATGTAGCAACAGTCGCAGCAGTTATAGTAGGTGAACCAGCAAGATTTCCTTCTATGTTTGCTATTAAAGTTCCAACAGTGTAACCAGTTCCTGATTTGTTTACAGTCGTTGTTGGTTCAGTTTGTAAGTCTGTAAATAAACTAAACTTACCACTATTGTTTGCATCTCTAAATAAACCAGCAAATAAATCCTGTGAACCAGATGTATCGTATGCACCATAAAAACCGATATCAACTGCATCAGAGCCTGTATTGTTTTTTGCTAATTTAATTAATGGATCTTCTACTTGTAAAGTAGCAACATCAGTAGTTACTGTGTCACCTTGAACTTCTAAATTACCAGTGATTGTTAAATTTCCTGATAGTGTATCGCTCTGGTCGGATCTTAAAAATGCTCCTTCACCACCAATCTTTAAAATATTATCACTAGCATCACGATAAAATAGAATTTTATTTGATTCTGATATCGCTAATTCCCCTTGTGCAATATTTGAAGTAGTTGGTGCTGTAGAGCCAGTGTTTCTTTTTATCTTTATAGTATTAGCCATGACTCATCCTCCTTCTAATATACTCCTGCATCTATTGTTAAACCAACAGGTGATGCAGTTGCTTCCCATTGATTACTACTCGATTTATATTGAGTGATTTCATTTCCAGATGGTGCTGGTGATTGTGCGATATCTTTTCCATTGATTTGAAAAAGTGCACTTCCTGATGGTCCTTGTGTACCAACAGAAACTATTTTTACCACACCACTATCTGTTACTGTTACTTTGTTCCTTTGTGCCATTAGTCTGTTACCTCTGGATTAATAATAAATTTTCCCTGTAAAACTCTATCAACAATACCACTATTGTTTTGTATTTCTAAATCATAAACAGCATCTAAAGGTGCTGAAAATGATGCTGTGTCTGTTGCACTTATTAGCACATCTATCTCACCATTAGTTGGAGTACCAGCAGAACCACCGATAGTTAAACCACCACCACTTGAACTTGTTAAACTTTTAATCAAAGTTCCTCCAACTTCATCTTTTATTTTCATTCTCGCAGTAAATCCAGTTAAATCAATTGCTGTTGTACCATTACTAGCAAACATTGTTAAGGTTTTCCTAAATGTTGCTCCTTGGTCACATAATAAATTATGTATTCCTGCACTACTCATTATAATATACTTTTCTTTTTCTTTTTAGTCTTTTTTACTTCTTTTTCAATTTTTTCTTCTTTTACTTCTTCCACTTTTACTTCCATTGCTAAATTACTGCTTACAAAAGCATTTGCTATTTTTTGTTGCCAATCTGATGACATATCATAAATTTCGTCTTTTTTATAAGTCATTGAAACAGCACCTTCTGGGTTCGCTGCACCACTTGAACTTAATAACATTTTAATTTTCATTTTGCTCTCCTAAAATTCATGAATGGGGGATTTGTTGCTCCCCCACTCAAAGTATTTATTAAGATACTGGATTAGATCTTGCGTGACCTTTAATCACAGATACAGCTAATGGTGTTGCTGAACCATGTGTTCCAGAAAAGTTAGCGACTGCTCTAATGTATCTCTTACCACCTATGTAACCAACTGTAGAAACAGCTGGTGCTTCAGCTACATCATCGAAAGTTGCAATAACACCATTTGAATCTGGTGTTGCTCCGATTACATCTGCTGAAGATGTTACATCAGTGAAAGTAGAGTTATCATCAGAATGTTCTAACTCAATCTCAATTTTATTTGTGCTTGATAAAGTTATTCCTTCTGCACCCATGTCAATTACGATTGTCGCAGATTCAAATCCTTGTAGATCTACACCTGTTCCATCCGCATCTGAACTTCTTGCTGCTGGTGCTAGTGACTGAACAACTCCGATATTATTTTTAAGATCTCTCATTGTTTCCTCCTATTATGCACTTACAGTTTGAGTTTTAATTGCTTCTGGTAAAATAACTTGTCCACCTATTCTCTTTCTAGCAACATATCTAACATTACCTGAAGTTGCTTGAGTAAATGGATCTCTTAAGATCGCAAGGTTTACTCTGTCAACAATCATGTAACCTCTTCTAAAGTCACCGAAAGCGATTGGTTTGTTACCTGCACCCACAGATGGCATGTCTGTTGCTTGTACATATGGAGCACCTAAAATAGTTGCTACCATTCCACCAGATAATTGATTACCTGCTTGGAACACATAATCACCACCAGAAGTTTTTAATTTTCTGACAGCAGCCAATGTGCTTCTAGACAATACAAAAGAACCATTTTGTGCGTACTCTGCTTTTGGCTCATGGTAAAGTGAAATTAAACCATCTGCTGTTAATGCAGCACCAGCACCTGAATTAACTGTGCCGATTGAAGAATTAGTTAAAAATCCTTCTGGTTTGCCTACACCATTACCACTTACAAATGCAGTACCTTCTGCTTTTGCAAATTGCTCACCGAACTCTGCAGACATTTCTTGCTCAAGATTGAAGACAGAATCTTCTAACTCTTGCTCTGAAATATCAACCAAAGCATACATTTCGTGAGTAGGTATTTCTTTCAAACCAGTTGCATAACCAGTAGTCTCTGAACGAGTTCCTTGTTCTGCTACGAATACAGCAGAGAAAGTTCCTGTTCTTTCTGGTATTTGAACTGATCTGTTAGTTGTACTTCTCACTCTAGATATACTTCTAATTGGCGAGATTTCTATTATTGTTTTTGTCAACTCTCTAACATATTCAGGTGGAGCAAGATATCCTCCAGCTGTATCATTAGAAGCAGTCAACACCTTTAACTCGTTTGGTTCAACGCCATCTTTACCTTTTCTCAAGTAGTTTTCGAATGCAACCTTTTGCTCATCGGCTTTAGCCACATCGTCCTTTGATGATAAAGGTCTAGACAACATCTTTTCAATACGAGCCATTTTTTCCTCTTGGTCTTTTTGAGAGTTTGCAGCTTTAACTACAGCTTGATTAACTTCTTCGATTTTATCTAAATCTTTTTCGATTTTAGATAATTTCTCTTCAGTTAATGGGTCTGCAGAGCCTTTACTTTCAATTTGAGCCAATCGGTCGTCGTTAGTCTTTTTGAACTCTTCAAAAGTTACTCCAAGACTTTCGATCGCTGATTTGATTTTATCATTGTCAGCCATTTTGACCTCCTATTGTCAATTGTTTGTTGTTAAGACTTTCTTCACTTTTTCTATTGATTCTAATACATCACCAAAGTCTTCAGCAACCTCTCGTTGCTCAAGAGCATCGACTACTGCTTTCGCAGCAATCTTTGATTCCATTCGTGATAAATCTCCTACATCCCGCAAAAGAACTTCCCATTCACGAATTGTTCGATCCGCACCCTTTACCTGATGAACAACAGCTTTGTCGTTCATCGGAAAGGTTACGAGGGAAACTTCCATAAGGTCAACATCCCTTAAAAATCTCTTTCTTCTTCTTTCGTCATATGATTGAGATTTTGGATCTGCCTTAAATCCTATTGACATAGCATCAAGTGCACCCATCTTCATAAGTTCGTAAACTTCTCGACCTTTTTGTGTGCCCATTGCTAATTGACCTTTTACATATAAACCATTATCATCTTCTCTCATACCTTTGAAAACTCCTATTGGTTCATCAGTACGATGTTGATATAATAATTTTACTTTGTTGTAAGGTCTTCTTCTTAAACTTTTTCTGAATGCTCCATTAACGACAACATCATTACCTTTGTCCACATTACCGAAAGTTGAAGCATATCCTTCAAACTCTCCTTCTGCTTCACCTTGTGTTTTAATTTCACATTCGTAAACTTGTCTTTGTCCTTTGTCTGCGATACTTTGGTCAACCCAATCTTTATCATTTAATTCATCATAATCAGAATAATCACATTGACATTTTTCATTACCAGAATCACATTCACAATCTTTTTCTTCTTTTTTATCCTTTGGTTTTTTACCATACTTGTCATCATCTTTAGAAACTGCATCCATATATTCTCCATGAGTTTTACATGGCATGAACTTACCATCTCTAGTATGTATGCCTGTACAACCTATTTCTTTTGCTCTGGCTGCTGCTTCTCCAGGATTATCATAAGTGTCTTTAGCGACTTCTTCTTTCTTTTTAGGTTTCTTTTTTCTTTTATCTTTTTCTTTGTCCATGTGATGATATTTTTCGTCCATGCTTTTTCCTCCTTCAAATAGTGAATTGCAAACTGCAAGTCGTTGTGACTGATTTGGAAATTCTTCTTTTGATTTCGGATCGGACATGCATCTGCTTATAAAATTATCCTGTGTTTCTTTTTCTTTTGGTTTAACCAATGGCATCTATTATAAATAAAAATATAAAATTATTATTACTCCTGCTACTATTGAAACAACTAACTTTCCTTTATTACTTAAAGTTTTGTCCCAGATGTTATAAATTTTCTTTAATGGGTTCCAAACCCAATCATATATTTTATTCATCTTCAAACCCTCCAAAGTCTGGTTCAGGTACATTAACAACAAATGTGCACCTACAATTAATAACTTGTTGAGGTGGTCCAAGAGGATCTCCTGGATATCTCAACACCGAACCACCAACAATAAAGTCTCCATTTTTGGAAACTACTTGACCATTGGCAGCACTGTGGTCATCTCTTGTTCGAGCATCATTAACAGCCACCCACTCCTTTGTTGTTTCAGGAATGTTCACCACATCAAGACTTGTAAAATTTGCATAATTTGCAGCTTGATGAGTTTCTGTTCTAGCGATTAATACTGCTCTGGTTATAGAACTTATTGCAGTCAGTTCTGTGATTCTTCTAGCAGTTTGAAAGACATCAAGTCCATCAGTCTGCGCACTATCAATAGCACTACGAATATTTGCCATAGTAGTGGAACTTATATTACTAACCTTTTCCGAGCCATAAGTAAACAGAAAACTTTCAAATTGTTTATCAAATTCATCTTCATATTCTTTTCTTTCAGTTTCTTGTATCAATCTTAATTGTGATAGTATTCTTGACCTAAAAGTATCTGTTACCACTTTCCAATGTGAGAATATTAAATTTTTAACCCTCGAAAAGTGTTGCCTACTATACAAACCAATACTTTGACGACCAGATAGTAAATATGCGTTACCTATCTCTGATGCTGTACGATTTATCTCAGTTTTTAGACTACTAGCAAGTTTTACCTCAAAATTTCTACGCATCCTATTTTGTAATGCCCACTCTGATAATTTCTGTTTTGGTGTTTTTAAATTTATCAAGATATCCTCCAACTTGCTATACCTGACCTTGCACTTAATTCTGTTAAACCCCAAACCAATGCATCTAATCTGTCTGGCGATTGTTTTGTTAGTTCTGGATTATAACTACAAAGTTGGTCTTCTAATAAACTAAATCTTTCTAAATGTTTAACTCTTTTTTGTTCATACAGTGCAGCAATGGGTTCTGCACGAACAAACTTACCACGAGTTGCTCTAACAGATTTATAACTTACATTTTCATGTTGGGTCTTTACAACTCTTTCAACTAAATCACCACCATTGTTTACTTCAGCAATAACTTTATCTGCTTTATAACTCTCATATGCTTCTACAACTTTTTTTGCCCATGCATCAGGAGAGTATTTACCTGATATGTCATTTAGTATATAATACTTGCCCTGAAAATCTATACCACAAACAACAATACCAGTCTCGTCAGAATTTTTATTTGCAGTTACTGCAGGATCGACTGCTATAACTATTCTTTTCATATCAGGTAATTTTTCATTATACTTCATCATTGACTTTTCAATTAAATCCCTACTCCATAAACTACCAGATACATCTTCTAAAACTTCTGCATATAATTCTTGACGACCTAATCTTGTGCCTTCATATCTTTCTTTTAGTTGTTTTAAACTTGAATCAGCTAAATTGTTTTCGTTCTCAAATGTAGAGCCACGAGTTATTATTGTATCTTTTCTTTTTAATAAATCTTTAACTAATGGTATTGGTTTTGGTGTAGTTGTTACAACTACTTTAGGATTTTCACCCAACCTTAAACCAAACATCATTTGATCCCATGTTTCGCTATATTTCCAAGAACCAAGTTCGTCACACCATACTCTATGGTGCTGTGGACCTCTTAATCGTTCTGGTGTGTCTGAACTAAATGTTTTAAACCTAGAACCATTGACCAAGACTAATTCTCCTAAAGATCTATTGTAATTTGCAATCAACTTTTCATCAAGTACTGAATACAAACCTGATTCTCCTTCAATACAAGTGTCTCGACCATCGGCAAAGGTTGGTGCAACAATAGCCAAACGACTATCTGGATTTCTTAATGCAAACCAAGCCATGTCTTGTGCACCTGTTAAAGTTTTTCCCCATCCCCTCCCAGCTAATATAAGCCATATAGACCAATCACCTTTTGGAGTGATTTGTTTCGGTCTAGCCAAATTTAACCATTTCAGTCTAAATAGTCTTTTCTCGATTTCTGATTCTGGTAAATCTTTTAATAATTCTGTTACATTCATTCCAGTTCTAATATCCATACCAATTTATAACACCCCATATAGCAAGAACAAAGTACATTAGTTCCATACAAAATCTTGCCCAGTCCTGATCCTTAAATGCAAACTTAATCCACATCAAACAAGATACAGAACCAATTAGCCATCCTAACCATTGCCACTGTGTATTGGGTGTTATTAAAATATACACAGATACAAACGCAATAAGGAATGCTATCCAACGAAATATTAGCATATTAGAATATTCCTCCATTTTCCTTCGGCAAATATAAAAAAGGAAATTTTTTATATAATACCTATTTAGCAAGTTCTGGATACTGAAAATTTGCAAACCCAGATTGTCAATTCAACACATCAGAATCTTGCGTTATTTTCTTCCCCTCTAGTTGCTCTAATAAATCGTCTATTTCTTTTATTTTCTTTTCCTTTTCTTGTACATTTATTGTTTGTTCACCACTAACTTCAACTGCTCTTCTCTTCGGATGCAAGTATTGTGCTAATTCTTTTAGTGATTCAACTTTTAATTTTAATGGTGTTGCCTTGTCCACTGCAATACCAGCAAGTGCTACGAGAGGATCGAAGTTTTTTATGCCTTGTTGTTGCATAAACTTCTTAACTCTTTCTTGCAACTCCACTGTTTTCTTGTTTGGAGTTCCTTTTTCTCGTCCTCCAACTCTTGGTGTTCCTGGTTTTGGTCCTCTTATGCCCATAATATCTATCTCCTAACTTCTCATAACTCAAATACCTTGAAAGCGAAGCAACTATACATATCTTTGTATAAAACACTAAATTGCAAAAACCTATAACAACGAGCCATAAACCTTTATTTATGACTTGTGCTGTATAGTTTCTGATTGATTATGCTTGGTTCTCGGTATCTTTTGTATGGTTCTTAATCTATATAAACCTATTTTAGATTTCTACAAAACAAAAAGAGACAGGTCTGTGTTAATTTTTTATCAGAATCAAATAAAATATGCGATGATATTAATATCAAATCTATCTAATATCATACAAGTTAATAAGGAATATCAAGGAAAATATTAACATATTAGTACAAATGCAGAAAAATGTTACAGGGCAAATTAAGAAAAATTTTTTATTATAATATTATTGCAGTTGCAGTTATAGTACAACCATGGACAAAGTAACAAGCATAATACACCCAGCAGACAAGTATCTAGTTCCAACACAAATCAAACTTGGATATAGAACTTTAATCATTGAACCAAAGTTGATGGATGACTTTGGTGAGTATGTAAACAATGAAAATAAAATTCTTTATAATAGTAAACAGACACCACCAGAGTTAGTAAACACAATCATACATGAACTAATGCATGCAATATTTGAAGATCGTATTGTAAGTCTAGTGTCAGATAAAAATGAGGAAACAATTGTGAATGCACTTGCTAATGGGTTCATGACTGCACTTGTAGATAATCCAGAGTTGTTGAACTTTTTAAATAATAATATAAAACAAATACATGAGCGAAAAAGATAAAGACGAACAGATAAAAGATTTAAAACAATCAAATGAAATCTTGTCAAATAATTTAAACAAGATAAAAGACTTACACAATGAAAAAGTTTTAAGTCAACCAATTGAATTAACACCAGAAGAAAGCATCATGGATGCTATGGTATCAAGACAAGAAACTAAAATCGCAAATGCAAAAGCAAAAATAAAAGTAATAACAAAAGCACCTGCAGGTGTTGGTGAACACATGGATGGTTTGTTGAATGATACTGAAAAAGCATTAGAAGAAATTGCTGATGCTGAATCTATTCTTGATATAATTGACAAACATAATTTGTGATTCTTTACAAACCATTACCAAGCGAAGTTACAATAAAAAAATCTAGCATACATGGACTTGGTTTGTTTGCAACAAAAGACATACCCAAGAACCATAGACTTGGCACCATGCACATAGAACATTTTGATGAATTAGTAAGAACACCTTTGGGTGGATTTATAAATCACAGCGATGAACCAAACTGCAAGAAAGTAAAAAATATAATTAAAAAAGAAGATTTATTAGGTAAGTGGAGTTCTATTCAATATGAATTAGTAACGACCAAAAAAATAACGCAGGGAGATGAAATCACCCTGCGTTATAGTTTATATAAAATTTAAGCTGAAACTTTTTGTATCCAAGCAACTTTGTTCTTGTCTGCTTTTAATTCAGGATCTTTAACAATTTGCTTTTTATTTTCCTGAAGTTCTTCAATGAACTTAACTGCTTGATTTGCTTTGGCACTTGCTTTGAATAAAGCATCAGGATCATCTTTGATTCTTTTGATCCAACTTTTTAAGTATTGTGCTGATTCTTTTTTTGGTGTACTTGTTATACCAAGTATGCAACATTGAACTGCAGCACCTATTTCAGCAACCAACTCTTCAAATGCATAACTATCATCACCAAAGTATCCTTGCATATCCCTGTCGCATCTTTTTTTATGACCTGTCCAATGAGTCAGTTCATGCAATAAAGTTGAATAATAATTTTGAGTTGCATTACTATCACCAGTTGATTTGAAGTCAGACTTTTCAACCATTTGAATGTAATCTTGACTTGGTACATAAAAACATCTATCACCACCATGATTGATAACTGCTTTTGTATTTGCTATGTACTGCTCAACATCAACCTTTGTTTTTGCACCATCAAGATTTTTGTTTGGTGCATATTCATCTTTCAAAGTAGTTTGATCCATATTAAAAACTTTAAAGAACTCAATATAGAAACAAGTCTTTTGATACTTGTCACCAGCTTTATGAGTTGTTGTAGTCTTTTTGTATGTATCAGTAACTTGGAAAGGTTTCCAAAGTACAACATCAATAGCATGTTCACCTTTAAGTACCATGCCACCTTTATCTTTGATTTGTTTAAAAGTTCCCCAAACATTTGATTTGTATTTGTTGAAACTTTTTTCTCTCCAAAGAATCAAATTGTTGATGCCATAGTAGTATGGATCTTTGGTATTTAATCTGCTCAAGTTCATAGGCATACCACTTTTGACCCATGGCAACATAAAACCTGTACCAGCAGTTTCCATACTTTCAATCAACATATTTGCTATCTCTCTTTTTTTTGTTTCGCTTGTTTTCATTTTATCCTCTTTTGTTTGTTTGTTTATAGATATCATTATAAAGATTAAAATCAAAAAGTAAACTAATAAAAGCAATAAAAAGCGAAAATAAATCAAAAAAGATGTATATATAAAGTAGGACAAAAAAGCCACATTTTACACACTTTATAATCCCACATTTTACACACTTTTTCTACTTTATAATCATTATAAACTATTATGCTTTTTTATGCTTTTAGAGGGTTTACTTTTTATTTAAAATCCTTATAATGATATTTATGAAAACAAAAACAAACAAAGGAGAAAAAATGACGCAAGTAACAGTCACAGTAATTCATGATTGCAAAAGTTGTAATGATGAAGGTGTTAAAATAACAAATGATGAAGTTGTAAAATGTTTTGATTGTAACACCATAAAAAGTAACCATGATGCAAAATCTTGGTTTGAAATAAAAAACAATACAATAAGAGTTAAGCATGGTGTTCACTTAACAAAAGCACCAAACCAACCATGGGAGAAAATATAATGATTAATGCAAAAGAACTAAAATCACATTTAGAAAATGCCATTGATGAAATCAATGGTATGTATGATTGTGGTGATGCTAATATTGGTTGGTTGTTAGTTAATGTTGAAGACTTACCAACATTACAAAAGATTGCCAAAGCAGTAAAAGACCAACAAGTAGAAATGATTGAAATGGGTGATACTGGTAATGACAAAGCTGTTACTGGTGCTGATTTTGATTTTTTAATTACTGATGAAATGGCAGGCAACAACCCAGTGAAAGATTTATATGTAATTGAAGAAACATATGAAAGTTCTGCTCATGTACTTGTTGAAGCAACAAGTGAAAAAGAGGCAAAACAAAAATATGAAAATGGTGATACATATGAACAAGTAAGTGCTGAAGGTGATTCAGTTCTTACAAGTTCAAAAGTTTTGGGTCTGGCAGTAAACCATGCACCACACCATTACAAAGATTATGTTAAATCAAAAAACAAAGATGATAAATAAAATCTTATCATTACAAGTTTCAGAACTGCCAGAGTCAGACCAGATAATATTAAATCAAATATCTGGTTTGACAAAGGCTCTGAATATTAAAGTTGATAAACTAAATGAGAGTTTAGATACTTTAGAAAAAAGCAACCAAGAACCAAAGGAGAAAGATGAAAAAGAAAACAAAAAGTAATTTAGCAACTTTCTTTGCAGTCATGGTTATATTATTTGCTATTGGTGCTGTCGGGTCTATTGAAGATTGCGGTGGTGCTTGTGCAGGTAACGACAACTGGTTTTTATTTATTATAATGTCAGTTAGTATGATTGTGAGTGGTGTGTTAAGTATTTACTTTCAAAGTGAGGTTGAGAATGAAAACTTTTAGATTTCATTGTCAAAATATGGAACAAGGTTACATGGTCACAAAAACTATTACAGCAACAAATAAGTCTGCTGCAACTAGACAATTCAATCGTGATTATGATAATTTAAAAGTGTTACATGTTGAGGAGATAAAAATATGAAGTTCACTTTTATTGTTACAAGAGCAAACAAAGACAGAGAGGAAGTAAAAGCCATGAGTTTTAAAAAGTGTTTAAAAACTCTAGCAAGTAAATATCCTAATGAAACTGTTATGCTTTCATACACAAATAAAAAAGGCAAAGACTTAAATAAAGTAATTGTCAATGGCGACAAGCCAGTTTAAATTTTAAACTTGGGCAGTTTAATAAACTGCCCAAGTTCATTTCTTTCAGGTTTATATTTATCAATTTTATTCTTCCAACGACATTCAAAACTATTAATATCAACATATAATATTTTAACATTCATTTGTTTTTGTTTATCATTTAAAATTTTTGACCTTGTTTGTCCACCTCTGTGATGTGATAAAACTTTTACATCAACTAAAATCACTTCATGTGTTGTTTGGTCTATGGCAACACAATCAACTGGTCCTTGTGGTGCTAGATTTTTGAAAACCCAGTAACCATTTTTCAGCAACCAAGCCATAGCAAGTTGCTCACCAAAATATCCTTTATCTGTATGATTCACTACTAATTGAACTCATTGTTAATCCTATTTAGTTCTTTTAAGTAGTTCTTTGGAGTTTCTAACATTACCTTACATTGATTAAAATTTGTAATGCCAAATAATAAAACTATTTGATCGATCTCTATACCTGTGTGTTCTTTTACCATTTCAATATAAGCAGTTGCTTGTATAAAATATGGTTCAACCCATTCTTTTTTCTTTGGTTTCTTACTTGTCTTAAAATCAATCATGGACAATACACCATTGTATTCACCAATACAATCAGCACGACCTTTTAATTTATATTCATCAGACCATAATGGTACTTCAAGACCGACAATATTATTTATGTTATTTAATTCTGGTTTCATTGCTTTGAATGTATAATAGTTATCAATTGAATTTTCAGGAATTAATATTTGTTCATTTGTTAAATAATCTTCACAAAATTTATGAATACAAGTTCCTCGTTCTGATGATTCTTTCATAACTTTTTCAGCAACCTCAATACCAACTTTTGCTTTCCATTGATTTATAGCATCTTCAGAAAGTTTACCAGTCAATTTAGTAACTGATAAATATTTCTTTTCAGAATTAATTTTAGCAATTTCAATTAACTTTTCATTGGGTTGGTGTATAAATTTCATAAGTTGCTCTAATTATTATTTCATTGCTATTTATTATTTGAGTGGTGTATGGGATGATTTGACTTTCTAACATTTCTACTTTTTCCTCTCTTATTAAGTTGGTATCGTCTCCCCAATATTTTATTAAAAACTTTTCCATACCATTTGAGTGAAGTTGGGTGGTCATTGATATTGACGCCAATGAAAACTAAAAACCGACCTAAAGAGAGAGTTCCCAACTTCACACTATTAGTAATATAATAACCAAAGCAATAAGTAAATAATTAATTAAAATTAATCTTTTACCTTTCCTCTCAACATCATCCATCAATCTCATCAAATGATGTACTATATCATGATTATTCATAAAATGCCACACTTGTTTCTATTCTGTTTTGATTTAATTTACATGGTGTATCAATACAACTACAAATCAAAATGCTTTTATTTGATCTGCCAATATAAGTATAACCAATCTGCCTATCTATATGTGATTGGTCACATGCACCACTTTGACCTGCTTGTTCTGCTTTCATATATGGACTTCTTAATTTAATATCATTTTCAATATGAGTAAGCAAACTAACAGGATGCACAGGACAATTAACATCTTGTTTTTGTGAACTTCTAAAATTTGGTTTAAGAGTTACATAACCAAATATCTCACATTCAGTTGCAACTAAAACAAATTGTTTTTCTATTGTCTTGTGATTACTTTTTATTACTACTTGCTTTGCTCCTTTGGTATAACCATTGTAAGCAACTACACCAACTGAAGAAATTATTCCGATTATAGCAACAACCACTAATAACTCAATCAGTGTAAATCCTTTTTTATTTATCACTTTTTATTTCCTCCATTTTTAGATAATCTATCAAAAATTCAATGTTTGGTATTGGCGATCTTCTTCCTGCCTCACGATTTAAGATAGTTTGTTTTGAGACTTTTAAAAGTTTTGCTAATTGCATTACTTTTAATTTTGCTCTTTTTCTTAATACAAAAGCAACTTCATCTGCTTTGGGTTGTATTAATATATCTAATTTGTCGGATCTTGCTAGACCTTTTTCTATTTTATTTATTCTATAAACAGTCATCTTATGTTTTTTAGCATAAGTGCTTCTGCTAACTTTTTCTCTTCTTCTTGCTAATAAAAATCTTTCTGGTGTTGTAAGTTTTAATCTGACTATGCGCATAGTTCCTTCCTTAATTCTTTAAAATCTATTCTGTTCTTCCATGATTTATTAGCAAACTTAAACATTGATTTTTTAGTAAGTGATCCAAGTAAATTTATTCTTTCTTTTTTAAATATAAAATAATCACTATCAACTTGAATTAAAACCATAGTGCGACCTTTATTTTTATATCTAGCATCATGCCAAAGTTTTTGTTCTTTTGTAAAATGTGGAACTTTAATTTCTGTATAATCTTTTTTAGGATATTCAGGCATGTATTTTAGTTCCAACCATCCTTCATTACCATCAATTAAAAAATTAACATCTGGTATGCCTTTGTAAAATGGATTTTCAACTCTCATTAACATTGTTTTATTATCTTTTAAGTTCCTTTGTAAGTATCGCCACAAGTTTGTTTCACTCATTAGTATGTAACTCCAATTAGTCATTTTATATCTTTCTAATATTTGTTATAAAAATTTTTCTCCAATTATTTCTAATGTCACCTTTAATTAGAAAATAATCACCGATCTTACTTTGTTCTAAAATTAATTTACCAAATCTTAAATATTTAAACCTATCTATTGTAGCAATAATCATATCAGTATCATCTTCAAAAGTTAAATTTAAAAATAAATTATTGCCTTCTATTTTTCTGCCACCTCTTTTAACAAGGTTACCATACTCATTTAAGTCTCTTAAATTTCTTTCTTTCATCTTACCAATAAAAATGTATTCACCATTTTCATTAATATCTTTTACATATGATACTTCACCAGTTAAAATATTATATCTTTTTGGATTTTTATAATAATCACCAAATTTAGTTTCACATTCAAAAACATCCATGTAAGGTATTTCAGGATTGTGAACTAAAACATCTTGTCTAGATGTTAATGCTTTCCCTGTTTTTCTTCTATTAATTATATCTTCAGCATTTTTTGGTCCAATACCTTTAACACCTAACAAGCCACCAACAATTTTACCATCTTGAACTGACCATGTTAATTGTGATTTATCTTTATCAAAAGGAATATATTCCGATCCTTCTTTTACTAATTCTCTTAATAATTTAATTATTTGGTCATCGTCTTTTGCATTACGCAAACAAGCAACAGCAAACTCTTTTGAATGATGTGCTTTTAAATAACCACACCAATAACTTATCATAGCATAACTAATTGCATGAGATTTATTAAATGCCCATGATCCAAATGTACACATATGTTCCCAAATATTTTTTGCTTCTTTTTCTTCTATGCCTTGGTCTTTTGCACCCTCTTTAAACAACTCCCAATACCTATTAAAAAATTCTTCACCCAATGATTTACTCATTGCTTTACGCAAACTTGAAGTATCTTCCCATGATAACTTGCCAACATTACGAGCAATCTGCATAACTTGTTCCTGGAATATAATTACACCATGACTATCTTCTGTCCATCTTTTTGTCATAGGATGTAAATGAGTTACTTCTTCTTCACCAGTATGCCTTTTAATAAATTCAGTTGTACCACCAGAATGTAATGGTCCAGGACGAGCCAAAGTTGTAATGTAAGCAATATCTAAAAATTTATTAACACCCATTTGTTTACATAAACTTTGTAATGCATAACCTTCAAATTGAAATATACCTGCAAACTTTTCATCATTAAAAATTTTAAAAGTTTTTTCATCTTCTAAATTTACATTTAATAAAAACTCTTTTGATTTACCTATCTCTTGTAAACAATCTTCAATAATTGATAATGTACGCAAACCCAAAGCATCTATTTTTAAAATGTTTAATTTTTCAGCATCATCTTTTTCTATTTGTGCAATACCATCTTTGTTTACAGAACAATAATTTTTTACTGAATCATTAAGAACAATAATACCAGCAGCATGTTTACCTGAATGTCTTGAATGATTTTCAACTGCTTCTGCTGCTCTCAATCCTGGATATTTTTCAACTAACGATTTACCAATATCTAAAGTTTCAAAAGTATCACGAATACAAAATGATGCTCTAGCATCACCAGAACTTCTTTCAACAATAGACTTTTTTAAATCTTCTACTTCCCACAAAGGTATTTTTAAAGATTTACTCACTTCTGTTAATGCTGACTTTGGTTTAAGTCTAGACACAGTACCAATATGAGCAACACAATCATCACCATAAGTATCTCTTAATTTTTGTATAACTGATTCTCTTTTAACATCAGGAAAGTCAATATCAATATCAGGTAAATCTAATCTGTTTACATCTATAAATCTTTCAAACATTAAATCATGAACAATAGGATCTACATCAGTAATATCTAATAAATAACAAACTAAACTTCCTGCTGAACTTCCTCTTGCTGGACCAACTAACATATCCTTTTTTGCTTTTATTACCATATCAGAGATTACAAAAAAATAATCTTCAAAATCTTTTTCTTTTATAAGTTTTAACTCTCTGTCTAATCTTTCAGCATAAACTTTATTATTCAAATCAATATTTTTTCTTTTTGCATTTTCTTTACATATATCTAATAAAGATCTATCAGATTTATATTTAACATTTGTTGCTTTTGGTAAATCAAAAACTTCTATTTGTTTTACTAATTCATCAGATAATTTATATGCAGAATCAGGAATCATAGGCATTGCTGCTTTGAGTTCCCATTCAGTTGCTATGTGTTGTATTGTAGTTCTTGTAACTCTATTTCTATCACCAACAACTATTTGATAAACACCTTTGTCTTGTGGTCTTGGATAATAATTATCAGAACAAGCAATGATTGGAATATTATATTTTTTACTAACATCATTAATCCTACGCAACCAAGCAGGTGATTTTGGTGATGCTTCTAAATAAAAGTTTTTATAATCTTTAAAAAAACTTACTTGTGGATTGTCACCAGATAATAAAATTACATTATCATCACAATATTCTAATAACTTTTCATAATCTATTCTTGCTTCATAATAAAAAAAGTTTTGAGAGTAAGTTGATAATTCATAAATATTTTTAATGCCTTTTAAATTTTTAGCAATCATGGTCATGTAGTTTGTTGGTTGTTTTGTTTTTTCTTCTGCATTTAAAACAACAGCAAACTCTAATCCGAATATAGGTTTAACATTATTCTTTTCACATTCAGCTTTAAACTTTACCCAACCCCAAGTACCAAAGTCAGCAATACCCAAAGCATTTTGTTTTGTATTTTTAATTATATCAGAAAGTTTTCCATATGCTTTCCTAAAACTATATTCTGTTCTTACTTTTAAATTTATCATACTAAATATTGTTTCCTCATCCATTTTATATATTCAACTAATGCTTCAACATCGTTCATTGCTCTGTGTGCTTCATATTTCTTTTCAAATGCATGCCAATATAAATCTACTTGTCTTAATGAACGAGGTGCATCATCACCTTGTAACAAAGGTCTGCTTAATTCAACTGTGCAGTTTTGATTTGTAGGATATGGAAACTTAAATTCATTGCCTAATCTTTTTAATTCAAAAACTAACATGTCCATATCAAAAGCACAATTATGAGCAAACACATCTGTCTCACCAGAAAATATATTACATAAATCTAAATAAATTCCAGCAAAGGGTGGTTTATCTTTTACATCATCATCAGAAATATTATTTACTGCAGTTGCTTCTTTTGGTATTGGTCTTTCAGGATTTACTAATGCTTCAAACCTTTCAATCTCATTCATATCAAAGTCAAGTTTAATTACTGCTATTTCAATAATTTTAGGTTGACTTTCCAATGGAGCACTATGAGTTAAAGGCAAACCAGTTGTTTCAGTATCAAATACAATCATTGATTAATCCTAACAATAAATTTTAAATCAACTCCAAGTATTTCTTTCGTATCAAATATAACATAATTATATTTTCTTTTACCAGCAATTACAGGATTAGTATGTGATTTTGTAAAAACTTCTTGAGCAACTTTTATTCCTCTCTCATCAAAAAAATCTCTCCAATTTAATAACTCATCAGCAGTACAATGCATACCTAAATGACTTATAGAATTAATTCTACTTTGTTCTTTCATCCAATTATCACCAGCAATATAATTTAAAACTTCAAACTCTTTTCCTTGTATTAGGTCATAGTTAAAAGATAAATCTGCTGTATTTTCTGATTGATTATCAAAAACTTTTCCTTTTGCTATAACTCTGTCTTCAGACCAATCAACAGCACCCATATCTTTTAATAATTGTTTTGCTTTGCTTGGATCTTTTGGACATATTGCTATTTGTTCTATTGTAAATTTCATATTATGCTCCATATGGTATTATGCACCCAGTTAAAAATTTATGACTTTGTTTATCTTTTAATAAATAAGATATGAAGTCAGCAACAAGTTCAGGGGGTGTTTCCTGTCCTGTTAGTAAACCATTTAATTGATATTGAACAGCATGTTCTTTTGTCCAACCACGAGTTTTTACAACTTGTTCATCAATTGATTTACTCATTTGAGTATTACATAATTTATTAGGTGCAATACCAAAAACTGTTATCTCATGTTTTTTAGTAAGTTCTCTTGCTAATTGTAAAGTCATAATGTGTGCTGCACCTTTGGATGCATTATAAGCAAGTGAACAAGTCATTGGCATGTGTGCTGCATTACTAACAATATTCAAAATAGTTCCTTTACTTTTAATTAATAAAGGCAAACATGCTTTACTCATCATAAAAATTCCTTTGGCATTAGTATTAACAACCTTATCCCATTGTTCTTCTGTAAAATTTTCAAGCCAATCAATAATATTTACACCAGCATTATTAATTAAAATATCTAATTCTAAAATAGGAACTAAACCATTTGATAAATCTGGTTTAGTTACATCTTTATGATTTGATGTATCATATTCATAAACTGTGTGACCTTGTTCTTTTAATTTATTTTTTAATGCTAATCCTAAACCTTTACCAGATCCAGTTATTAATATTTTACTCACTTGTCCTCCTTTATTAATGATTCTATCATAGCAGAATAAACTGCTGTATCATGTATGCTATCTTTATGTTTTAAATTACTATTTGCAAATCTAGTTATTTTTACTATAACTAATTCAAACAAGTGCCATGTATTGAAATCTTCTTCTGTTTTTAAATTAACACCATTAGGAAATAATGCTTTCATTACTCTGCCAACTGATTTATAGTTATCACCATAAACTTTGTTTCGTTCTAAAAAAGTTTTACTTGCTTCTTTTAATATATCTGCTGCATTCTTCATTTTGTTTTATTATTTTTTAAAATTTTAAAAATTAAATTTCCTTTTGATCTGTCGAATTTATCAAATGCGATATTACTACAACTACATAATAAAATAAAGATAAAAAGTAAACTAATCTTTTTTGTGTGAGTCATAATCATCATCTCCATCTCTTGCGTGCAAACAAACAATACCTTTTGATCTAAATAAATTACATATGACTAATCTGTCATCAATAGCAAAATGTATTTTTTCTTTATGTACTTCTGTAAATGTTTTGATAAAATCTGATTTTACTGCTTTGTCTGACCTTGTATCATCTGTTGGTCTCATAAAAATATCTACAAATGGAACTCTATATTTATTCAACCATGCTTTTGTTTGTTTGTAATAATCTATTGGTCTAGCAGTAAAAACATAAATCCTAGCACCATAACTATGCATTGCTTGAACTAAATCAAGTATTGGAATTATTGGTTTATCATAAACACAAAGACGATTGAACTCATGCCAGTCTTTTGATTTTAAGTGTGCAAGTCTATGGGTATAATCACAGATAGTTCCATCCAAGTCTGTGACCACATTCATTACCGACATTTTAGTTCTCCTTTTTTCTAATTAATTTCCATCTGTGTTTTCTTCTCTCCTGTACCAATCAATATATGGTTTTTGCTTTTGAAATTCATCCTTATTCATAAAGGTATGACTTCCTGAAGCAAACTTTACCAAAGTTGCTGGTTGATGTTTTGTTTCCGCAACACCCATAGGAAGATCGACAACATCAGTGACTTTCCCCATTACAGCCATTACTTGTCCTCCTTTTTAAACTCCTCTTTGTTAAGACTTCTGCCCATACTTGGTGCAGACCATTCTGTAGGTTCTAAAAAAGGTTTTGCCCATGGATGAACTGTGACAACTTGTTCAACCATTAACTTAAATGTTTGTCTCATTTCATGTTGGGCTCTTGGTGATAATCTAGACTTTGCAGTTTCATGTAAAGTTCGTAGATTAAATTTTGCTACTATTTTTGTACATATATTAGTAGGCAAAATACCTCTTGCATCTTCAACTGGAACACCCATACCCAATAAAATATTATAATGAGCATCTATTTGTTCCATTGCTTTGCGATATGTTATTAAAGCATCTCTATTTTCTGGTTGCTTTAATCTCTCTGGAACTACATAATCAAAACCAGACTTTGATACAACTCTTAAAGATTGTTGTGCATAACTTGCTTGTCTAGTTCTTACAAATTGATGAGTAAATCCTCTGCTTACACCAGATAAAATAAAAGTGTAATCAATAAACTCCCAACTTGATTTTATAGTTTTTAACATGTAATCAAGTTCTTCTTGTTTCTTCTCATCGCTCCAGTTTTTTATTTCATCAAAACTATCATCATGGTCAAATAATCTAGTATTTTTTGTAAACAATAATAAATTTTTTGCGTCTGATGTATAGTTTACTAATTTAACTTTTGCTGTCATTTAGTTCTCCATTCATTATAGTCATATTAACATGATAGTTTCTTCTTTTATTTTCTACATTTATAAGTTTCATAATCTTGTTAGCATCGTCAACAACATCATCTAAAATTATTTGCTTCCAAGTAGCAAACCTGCCTAAAGAATAAACATTAAATTCTCTAGTCAAGTAATATAGAAACTCTTTTCTTAAATTATCATCAATAGCAGATATCTTACCAAACTTTTGCTTTTTGACATTTAAGTTTTTTATTTTTGAATTAATACCAAAGTCATTCATTAAAACACTTAAAACATCTTCTGGTGCTTGCCATGGCTCTTGATTATATTCAAGTATTAATTTATTTCCTAATAATGATGCTCTGTAATATGGATCTTTTAAATCTGGATAATAAATAGTTTGATTAACTGAAATATCATAATCAACTATCTCACACCAACAAGACCAAATACTTCTAAATGGAAAATCTGGTTTTTCCTTCCAACCAACTATATCCATCATTGCAGGCATTGGTATTGTACTAATTATAGGTTGACCATCAAACATAGATTTATGTAAAGTTTCATTATAATTTATTGTAAGTCCTTTTGCTATACGCATTATAAAATCATCTGGTGAAATATATCTTTCAGCATCATTTAAATTCCAACACGATCTAGATTGAACTTTTCCTGTAACTTTAATAGAATATAAATTTGCAACTTTTGGGTTTGACCTACTTAACCAATCTCCTTTGTATGCTATGGCTTTCCTTACTTTTACTTTTTTAAATTCTATTCCTGTTGCTTTAGAAACTGAATGGTCTCTAAATCTTAATATTGCTCTGTGATTATTAGGCAGACTAGTTTGTCGTTCAATTATCCTTGGAGAATAATTTCTAAAAATATTACCAGCAATCAAACCAGCAAGTCCTGCACCTGCTATTATCATATTTTCCCTCCATCATTAGGTATGTAATTTTCAATGTTTAAATAACCACATTGTTTTAGTTTACTAATAATGGCTAATACATTCTTTTTGTTTATATTATGTTTTATTTCTGCTTGTTCTATTACTTCACTTAACAAGCATGGTTTATTCAAATCATTTATTATATCAGCGATCTTCTTCCTATTGGAGTTCTCGTTGAATCTTCGTTCTGGTTGCTTAATATGCAACTTTATATAGTTATGTTTTATTCTCATTTTGCTCTCTTTTTATTTTACTTTTATATAAAAGTAAATTATAAAAGTAAATAATAAAAGTAAAGCAAAAAGTAAATCTTTTACTACCAGAGGTTTACCAAGACTATATAATAAAGTAAATAGAACCATGGATTATAAATTTAGAACAAAACCATATAAACACCAAGAAAACATATTTAATAAAATAAAAGATATGCCTAATTATGCTCTGTTAATGGAGCAAGGCACAGGAAAAACTAAAGTAATTATTGATAATTTTTCATATTTATACAAAAAAGGCAATATTGATGCAGTATTAGTAGTAGCACCAAATGGTGTTCATCGTAACTGGATTAATGATGAAGTACCAAAACACATGCCAGAAGATATAAAATATAAAAGTATGTTTTGGGATAATAGTAAAAGTAAAACAAAAAAATTCCAGGAAAAATTTTTAGATTTATTAAATGATAAAGAACTATGTATTTTAACTTGTAATGTTGAATCATTTAGAGTTCCCAAAGCAGTTTTTAATTTTTTAACATTTTGCAGAAGGAAAAATGTAATGATGGTTGTTGATGAATCAGCAAGAATAAAAAATCCAAAAGCAAAACAAACTAGAGAAGTAATTAAATTAGGAAACTTTGCTACATATAAAAGAATATTGACTGGTACACCTGTTACTAATTCACCATTTGATGTTTATTCACAATTTGAGTTTTTAGATAAAACAATCATAGACCATAGTTCATTCTACTCATTTAAAAATTATTATGGTGTTTTTGAAAAGAAAACTAATTGGGGTAGCAATAGACAATATGATGAGTTAAAAAGTTATAGAAATCTTGATGAGTTAAAATCATTACTAGATCCATTTTCATATAGAATTACTAAAGCAGAATGTTTGGATTTACCAGAAAAAATACATACCAAAAGATATTTTAAATTATCAAGTAAACAACGAGATGTTTATGATACTATTAAAGAAGAATTTATTTTAGAGTTAGATAAAAGTCAAATACCATTACCAATGGCACTAACAAGATTAATGAAGTTACAACAAGTTACAAGTAACTTTGTAATTTTAGAAAATGATAAAACTAAATTCGTTGATGAAGAAAATCATCCAAGATTAAATACAACTATGGAAATAATTAATGATATACCAGAAGACCAAAGCATAATTATTTGGTGTAGGTTTAGACACGACATAAATATAATTTGTAAAGAGTTAGATAAAAATAAAATTACAAATGTTAGATATGATGGTGATACAAAAGCAGATACTAGACAAAAGAATTTAATCAAATTTCAATCAAAACAAGCCAGAGTATTTGTTGCTAATCCTGCCACAGCATCAGAGGGTTTAAATCTATTTGTTGCTAATAATGTCATATATTACAGCAATAGTTTTAAGTATGGTGAGCGACAACAATCTGAAGACAGAGCACATAGGATAGGTCAAAAAAATAATGTGCTTTATTTTGACTTGATTGCAGAAAACACTTTAGATAATAAGATAATTAAGGTATTACTTGAGAAGCAAGAATTAGCAAATATAATAACAGGAGATAATATTAAAGAATGGCTGTAGTTTACATACCACAAGAACCAAGAAAGCGAGATCCAAAAACTGGAAGATGGATGCAAGCATATGATTTATCTCCAGCTAAAAAATTTGGAGACTTAAAAGTTCTTTTGCCACATGGCTCATTACCAATAGATACAGAGCCAATGATATCTACATTACAAGATTCACTAAAAGATTTCAGCGATGACGATTATTTGCTTGCAATAGGTAACCCAACTGCTATGGTTATGGCTGGAATAATTGCATCTCAAAATAATGAAAAGTTAAAAATGTTATATTGGGATAGCAAAGTGAAAGATTATATATCTGTGGAGTTTACTATGAATAAATAAAGTATATAATCAGAACCATAAAACTAGAACAAAGGAGAAAAATAAAATGAGTATAATAGACGCAATAGACAAAGCCAGTCAGAAACTTGATAAGACCGACCTCTCTGGTGTTATCAAATTATCAAAACAAATAGTTGACCAATCTAAAATAGTAAATGATTTAACAGATGCATTAAAATCTGAATCTAAAAAATTAAATAAGTTAAGGTATGAAGATCTTCCTGAACTTATGAATGAGTTAGATATTATAAGTCAAGAAATAGAAGTAGATGGTAAAGTATTTAAAATAGCAAAAGCAGAAAAATTTTTTGCTAGTATCACAAAAGAAAAAAGACCATTTATAATAAAATGGTTAAGAGATAATAACCATGCAGGTCTAGTAAAAAATGAAATTGTAGCAAGTGTTGGTAAAGGTAAAGATAATGTTGCTGCAGATGTTTGTGCATATATAGAAAAATCTGGACTTGATTACACTAGAGAAGAAAATGTCCATACTGGTTCATTCAAAGCATTAGTAAAAGATGAAATACAAAAAGGTGCTAATGTTCCTCTTGAAGAGTTAGGTGTAAATAGAGTAGTTGAAGCAACTATAAAAGAGGTGGTAAAATAATGGATGATTTAAAATTTGATAATGTAATTCAAATGTCAAAACAATTAGAGTTTGACTTTGGAGAGAAAATTATAACTTTTAAAAAAGATATAACAGAAGAAGATATTGATAAAGAGTTGGTTAGGTATTCAGCATATAATAGTGTTACACCTAAAAATTTAATTGCAACTCAATATCTTGTTGACAAGTTTTTCCTGCAAAAAGATGAATTAGAGCATAAATATAAATTAAGTCTTATAGGTATGCATGAAAAAACTTTAGCAGAAAAACGACTTGAGTCTGTCGGTCGTTAAACATGGCAGATGAAACCAAAAACATAAGGAGTAATATGTCAAATACAGACATTACTAAAAAAAATACTGGTAGTGTACCAGTATCATTAGCTGACATGGAAAAGTTTTCTGGAGCAGGATTTGAAGAAGCAAGTTCTGATTCATATGCTATTCCATTTTTGCAAATACTGCAAAAAATGTCAGACCAAACAGATCCAGAGCATGCATCATATATACAAGGTGCAAAAGCTGGAATGTTTGCTAACTTAACCACAGGCAAATTATTTGATGGTAAACAAGGAATACAAATTATTCCTTGTCACTATTCAAGAAAGTTTGTTGAGTGGGTGCCAAGAGAGAAAGGTGGTGGGTTGCGAGGTGTACATTTGCCTGACAGCGATGTTGTACTAAATGCAAATCAATCACCAAAAAATCCTCTTGAGTTAATAACCGACGAGGGTAACATATTGTCCGACACGAGATATCATTTCGTGTTACAACTGGTTAATGGTCAACCAGAGCCAGTTGTTTTGACAATGAAATCTTCACAAATAAAGAAATCAAGGTCTTGGATGACTAGGATGCAAAATCTATCAATCAAAAGAAAAGATGGAACTAGATTTACAGCACCGATGTTTTCTCATATCTGGACTTTGACAACCAAACAAGAGACGAATGATAGAGGGTCTTGGTATGGTTACTTTATTGATGGAGAGCCTGTGTTAATTGAAAATGAAAATATTTTCAAAAAGGCACAGGAGTTTCGTGATATGGCTAAATCAGGAGACGCAAAAATATCTGGCGATCCTCTAGAGTCAGATAGTTCTTCTAAAGATAGTCGTTTCTAAACTCTATCAAAGGAGGTACTAATGCACAGGTCATAGCCGATATTGTCGGCTATGACCAAATATGGGAGAGTTTTTTATTAGGTTTATATGAAAAAAAGGTTTTTAGAGTTATTTGCTGGTTTAGATCGTGCACATGGCACATATACATTATCAGGAAAAATAACTGACAAAGGTAAAAAACAAGGACATGCATTAACAAAAACAGAACCAGCAACTGAAGAACTTTGGCAACAACATTTAGATGGTAAGTATGGTTTAGGAATATTTCCACTTAAAGATGATGGTACTTGTAAGTGGGGTGCTATTGATGTTGATATTTATAATTTAGATTTTACGAAGTTAGAAAAAGACTTATCAAAAATAAAATTACCATTAATAGTTTGTAAAACTAAAAGTGGTGGTGCTCATATATATTTATTTTTAAAAAATTTTAGTGATGCTAAATTAGTTAGAACTAAACTAATGGAAGCAGCAGTGACATTAGGTTATAGTGGTGTTGAGATATTTCCAAAACAAATAAGATTAGCAAGTGAAAAAGATTTTGGTAATTGGTTAAACATGCCATACTTTGATTCTAATAAACCTACTAGACATGCAATCAAAGATGGTAAAAAATTATCTGCTGAAGAGTTTTTAAATTTAGCTGAATCAAGTTTAATTAATGAAGATGATTTAAGAAACATAATTTTAGAAAAAGATCCTGCTTTAGAAAATGGTCCACCTTGTTTACAAAGTTTATCCAAGATGGGTTTTCCTGATGGTACTAGGAATCAAGGTTTATTTAATTTAGGGATATATGTTCGTAAAAGATATGGTGAAGATGACTTGGCTCATCATCTTGATGAGATGAATCAAAAATTTATGGATCCACCACTTGGTCATAAAGAAGTTGCTGGTATTGTAAAAGCAGTAATGAAAAAGACTTATAGTTATAGATGCAACGACCAACCCATATGTGATTTTTGTAATCGGCAAATATGTTTAGGTCGTAAGTATGGAGTTGGTGGTGGCAGTGATGATGTTGGTGTAGAGATAGTTGGTATTATAAAAGTAAAAACAGACCCACCAACTTGGATTGTAGATATAAATGGTGCTCGTATCGAAATGGATACTGAAACACTTTTAAATCAAAGGAAGTTTCAAAAAGTTGTACTTGAAGAATTAACTATCTTAACAAATTTAATTAAACCACCAAAGTGGTCTGGGTTGATGAAAGAGAAATGTGAGAACGCAGAAGAACAAGAAGCACCATCTGATGCTGGTAGTAAAGGTCAATTGATAAATTATTTAGAAGATTTTTGTACTGGGTTTGCACAAGCACAAACTAGAGATGAGATGATTTTAGGTAAACCATGGACTGATAATAATAGAACTTATTTTAGGTCTGCTGACTTTCAAAAATTTTTACAACAACAAAGGTTTATAGGTTTTGATGGAAGAAGACTTTGGAACGCATTAAGGACGATAGGTGCAGAGCATCATCAGTTTTTTGAAAAAGGTAAAAATATACAATGTTGGTCTATTCCTGCTTTCGCAGAACAGACAGAAGAATTTAGTGTGCCAAAAATCGAGGACTATCAAGAGAAATTTTAGGGGTTTACTTTTAGGTTAAATAGTTTATAATCATTTTATAAACTAAAAACAAAAGGAGAAAAAATGTTTGAGCAACTAAATAAAAAGTTATCAGAGTTACGATCTGGTAATTATCTAGTTCAAGTTACAAGCATAGGAAATAAAAGACCAAACAAATATTATTCAAAAGAATATTTTGTAGATGTCAATTACAAAGTTACAGATTTGAATAATCCAAAAAGAAAGTTTGGTGTTATAGTTCCTGGAATGGGTGCCAAACCTATTGAGTTAAATGTAAACCTAGAATTAATTCCTAGAAATTACTTCACATGGGAAAACTATGATGAAGTTTTATTTGATAGGTTATCTAGAAAACAAGAAGAAATAAATAAAGAGGGTTACTATCCAAAAGATAGAGACACAGGAAGAGTGGTGGCACTATGAAAATAAAAACTAATGAAACTAATCTTGATGCTAAAAAGTTACAACAACTATTTAGTTTAGTTCATAAAGTTGTAGCCAAATATGAAGGCAGATTAAGATGGTGGAAAAGATTAAAAGTCCATATGTCTTATTATCGTGGTATGGGTTATCACTGTAAAGCAACATTAGGTGGAACTAATATTTGGATGCGCATGTGTATTGTTTCATATAATGATGTTGAAAGAGTATCACAAGTCTTTGCTCATGAGTTGTATCATAGTTATGGTTATAATCATAAAGGATTTAGAAGATTTCCTTTAGATGAAAAACAAATGGCTATAATTAAAAAAAGGTTTCCTAATATGGATGGTTTTATAAAACCAGTAGTAGAAAAACCTAAAGCTGATGTCATTGTTTTAAGATACAAAAGAATGATTGCTAACAAAAAACTTTGGGAAAAGAAATTAAAGTTCTCAAGTACAAAGTATAAAAAATATACAAAGTTAGTAAAGACCTATGAAAAGAAATATCCAGAAAGGATAGCAAGTGTTCGAGGTTGATCCAACTATTATACTTGGTGGTCCAGGAACAGGAAAGACCACCAAGTTAATTTCAGTAGTAGAAAAAGAAATAAGTTCAGGTGTAGAGCCTGAACATATTGCTTATGTAAGTTTTACAAGACAAGCAGCATATGGTGCAAGGAAAAGAATAGACTTAACTGAAAAACAAACTCCATGGTTTCGTACTTTACATTCAATGGCATTTAGGAGATTAGGCATGAGTAGAACTGAAGTGCTTGATAATACTCATTATGAAAAAGTTTGTGAAATGTTAGGTATGAAGTTTTCTGGATTTATAGATTTGGAAGCACCAGCATATGGACCAGAGGGAAATAAATGTTTAGCAATCATAGAGTATTCAAGGAACACATTACAAGATTTAAAAAAGGCATGGTCAACTCATGGTGGTTCAATAGATTGGTTTAAATTAAAAAGATTTTATGATACATTAATTAAATACAAATCAGATATGCAACTAATTGATTATTCTGACATGTTAGAAAAATTTGTGAATGCTAATGCAACCATAGATGTTGAAGTAGCAATCATAGACGAAGCACAAGATTTAACACCACTACAATGGAAAGTTGCTAGTGTTGCATTTGCTAATTGTAAAAGACTTTACATAGGTGGTGATGATGACCAAGCAATTTATAAATGGTCTGGTGCAGATGTTGAAACATTTATTAATTTAAAAGGCAATGTTGAAGTTTTAAAAAAATCACATAGACAACCAGCAGCAGTTTTTAAACAAAGTAGTAGAATATTACAAAGGATTAAAACAAGAAGAGAAAAAATTTTTACACCTGCAGATAGACTTGGTTCTGTAAAGTTTCATAATCGTGTTGAAGGTATTGACCTATCAAAAGGCACATGGTTATTATTAGGTCGTAATTATTACTTGTTAAGACATTATGAAATGTTAGTTAGAGAACAAGGTTATTTATATTCAACAAAAGGCAAATTAAGTTACGATAAAAATTTAGTTCGTGCAATACAAGGTTATGAAAGATTAAGAAAAGGCAGTTCTGAAATAGGTGTTGAAGTAAATATAATATTAAAAAAATTAGGTATAAAAAAGAAAGTTGATGCAAGTAAAAACTTTACAGCAAGAGAGTTAGAGATTGATACAAGTAAAATATGGCATGATGCATTTAAAGGTGTTAATTTAAAAGACAGAGAATATTTAGTTTCATGTTTACGAAGAGGTGAAGACCCAAGAAAAGAACCAAGAATTAGGATTGATACTATACATGCTAGTAAAGGTGCTGAAGCAGATAATGTAATTGTAATGTGTGATGTATCAAGACAATCATATATGGGTTTACAAAAATCACCAGATGATGAACACAGAGTATTTTATGTTGCTGTTACTAGAGCCATAAATAATTTACATATAGTTCAACCACAAACATCTCAATATTATTTAATCTAATGGAACTTATATTATTAAATGATGGTTTATATTCTCTTGTTGAAGTAACAAAAGAAATGACTGCTGGTATTACATTATTGCAAGAAGCAGATTGTTTTGACCTTTGTGATATTTTAAGATTGCATTTAACAACATATTATGATTATCCAATCAATGCTCATGTTATGAAAGATGGTACAGGAGATTTATTTGGTTGTATATGTAGAGATTAAGTTTTGCCTTGTCCTCTGTAACGCATTTGTTTCTTTGTCCTGCCTTTGCGTTTATGTTTATTCATAGAACTAACTTTTTTAGGTCTTCTGCCAATTGATGTTCCTTTTGAAGTTTTTTCATATAAAACTTTAACACCGAACAATGGTTTCTTTTTTGCCATATTATATTCCTACATTTGTAGCACAACTTGTTGCCCACCAGAGTAAACACCAGCACAAATAAAATTTAAGAAATATAATAAAATATTTTATCAGTTTATGCTTTTATATTATTATCTTTATCTATAACCTTTATAGGAACACACTCATATTTTATTTCTATAATTTTCTTTTCTGTTACTACTGATAATGATTCTAAATTTTTCTTTAATTGTTCACCAAGATCTATACATTGTTGTTTTGTATAGTATGCATCATAACCTTTATAAGTTAAAAAAGGTGGGTCTGCTTCTGAAACAAGCAAAAGTAAAAAGTATAATGTAATTTCTTTCATTTATCATTTTTTCTTAAACATGTCCAATCCTGGTTTTAAGCCATATATCGCTCCGAATATACCTATCAATAACCATTGATACCATTGTGGTAATTCATTGAAATAATTAAAAAACATATCTAATTTTCCTTTAATATCATTATCTCCAAAGAACACAGCATAACCTAAAACAATTAAAGGCAAAGATACGATTATAAGAACGAACTCGTCTTTCCATCCTTGATTTTGATTATCCATAACTGCTCTTTTGTATTCTATTTGTCCATTAGCCATTCGTTCCATATGTTTCATTTCAGCAATTGACTCTAGTTTCTTTGTTTCGTTTTTGTTTTTATAGATTTGAAAACCAGTTTTAATTCCCATACCTAATAAGTTCCACATCATGTTCCGCAACTCCTCATTACTTTAGATAAACTTTCTGCTCTATTAGGTGTTTGCTTTGCCCAACGACTATCCATCATTTGGAAAGATGCTTCACCATAATCTTTATTTTTTAATGCTTCCCACATCTTTTTAAATTTACCAACACCACCTACACCAAGTTGAAATACCATTTCAATAATTACTTCTCTTGCTTTATCATCCAAGTTCATACCATCCATTAAACTTGTTGCATGTGCAACAGCATTATTAAAATCAGTTTTAAATACATGTTCAAGTTGTTCTTTACTATACTCTTTGCCTTCTTCCCATTGTTCTTCTGGTAATACTAAATGACCATAACCAATAGTAGCAAAACCTAAACTATCTTTGTAAATTTTAGGAACAAATCCTTCATGTTTTTTAATTCGTTCCATTAAATCAGTATAATCTTTCATTATCCTCCTATTAATGCTCTAGTTATAGTGTATAAAAGTTGTCCTAAAATCATAAAACCAATAGTGTATAAAACTTTTGATATACGATCTATATCTTTTTGCATATGTTGTAAGTGATTATTTTCTATGGTGTCAATTTTTTGATGCACTAATTTTAACTCTCCTTCGAGCCTTATTATTGCTTCCTTATTTTCCTGACTTGTTTTTAATTGTTCATCCATAATAGCATTATAAACTAAAAATTAATCATATTAAAGTGTTATATTAGCAGTTGCATAACTGCTTGATGTTCCGACAGAATTTATAGATTTTACTCTAAAATTATAAGTTTGACCTGCTGTCAAACCTTTAATAGTAAACCTTCTGTTGTGTCCTGCCATTAGTTGTTCTGTATAATTAGTATCTGTTGAAAGTTTAAATTCTAATTGTATTTGTGATATGTTTGTTGTTAATGTCCAAACTGCTTCTACTTCACCACCTGTTAAGTTAGTTAATGTTAATGCACTTGGTGCTGTTGCTGTGTTGGCAGCACTTAAACTACTATCTGGATTAGGATCTGTTGATATTTCTTTTGATGTATTAATATTTGATAAAACACTATTAGTATAAACATTTGGATCTGTTTCTCTTAATACCATTGTGCAAACTAATTGTGGTGCACCTTCAACATCAGATGATGATAAATTCCATTCTTGTACTTCGAAAGGTTTATTAGTGAAGCCAAGACGACTATTGGTTACATTGACAAAATCACCACATTGTAATTGTAAACCTTGTTTTAAACTTGTAGTGCATGACATTACTATTTGTTGCCTTGCTTTTAATAACTCAATTAGTGCTAACTCTCTTGCTTTAGTTGAACTTGTTGTCATACTAAATTCAACATCTGCTGTTATTTCTTCATTATTGTCTTCTGTTTTATATTGATTAGATGCTATTGGATCGAACTCTTGAACTATAAATTTATTACTAGAATCATAAAAAGTACCAGCAACACGATTAAAAATATCTTTACGACCTAATTTAGTAACCATTTGTATTGGTTCAATAAAATCTTGATTAGTTAAAGTTATAGTAGGTGCATTATAAAAGCCAACATACAAATTAAATTTACCATTTTGATATATAAGTTTGCCTGAACAAGATGTTAATAATTGGTCTAGTATTTGTTTTGGTGATTGAGATAAATCAAATATACCATTACACTCATAACGATTATTACTATTAATTGTATCCTCACATCTTGCTGCAGCATAAGCAAAGCCACCATGATGAGTGGCACTATCATTTATTTCAGCAGAAGTAATTTTTAAACCAAAACTTGTATCTGTTAAAAAATCTCTAATGCAAAGTGCTGGGTTATTAGAAAATGCTGTGCTACTATTTCTTGGATCAAATACTTTCTTGCCTTGTATTTCAACACTCATGTTTGGTAAACCATTCGGAAAAGTATCAGCATCAAAACGATATCTAATATAATTATAAGCACGACCTCTTAATCTATGATTAGTTGTCCATTCAGTTAAATCACTTACACCATCTGCATCTGCTGCTTGTGTAGAAGTACCAAGATGTGTTTTTACTCTTATTGCTGAACCATCACTGTTGTGAAAATCTCCTGATGAAACTGTAAATCTACCAATACCATTACTATCATTACCAGAATTAGTAAATGGTGATGTACCAAAAGTTAAAACAGTATCATCTAAAAATAATTTACTAAAAGCATTTATTTCATGACAAGTAAATACTGCAAACGCATGTAAATATTCATTACTTCCAGTTGATGCTAGATGAACATAGATACCACCAACTCTTGCTGTACCATAACAAACTTTCCATGGTGCGACTGGTTGTCTAACTGTAACATTACGACCTTGTGTTACTTGGTCTGAACCAACTGTTAAACTTGGCAAGTCAGGTGTAGGTGCTAATGCAGCAGTCGCAGCAACACTACCACCTGCTAATAATGCAGCACCAATAGAAAATCCTGGACCAGGAGCCAAAAATCCTGCAGCAACTGCAGCAACAATAGTTACTGGATCTGTAATCGCATCAATAATATCTCCACCACCACCGCACATTATAACCTCTTTTTAAATAAATTACCCACTGTTTCAAATTTCATAAAATTATATAACTTTTCAACTTTATCAGATGCAATAGCCATACTTGAAGCAGGACAAAATTCTTTTGCACCTTTTTCTTTAGCCCATTCTTCTGCCATTTTAATTAACTTTATAGCAATCTTTGAGTTGTTTCTATATTTAGGATCTACATATAATAAAAAGTCTTGACATATTTTTTCATAACAAAAGAAATATTCTGTTATAAAAGCAATGTACATACCAATTACTTTATCCTCTTTTTTAGCAACCCACATATTACCATATTGCCAATCTTTAAATTTTTTACCTAACTCTCTTGTTTTTACTTTTGAATAAGGTAAAAAATTATAAGCACCTTCTTTGTGCATTTTAGCACCAAGTTCTACCATTTGTTCTACATCTTCTAATTCATATTCTTTAAATTCTATGGTTCTTTCCATACAATATCCTTATCTTGTAATTCATCTAATAATGAAAATCCTTCATCACCAGAAAAATCTGCTTTTTGTTGTGCTTCTGTAAATCGTTTTTCAATACTTCTTTCTAATTGTATTAAACGATTTTCTGCTCTGATACGCATTCTTGCAGTATCAGCACCTTCATCAATAGTTATTGTATCAATGAAACCTTTAAACATTTGATGCACATCGCTAACAACAGCACGACTACTATCAAACAAACCTAAAAATAATGTAACTGTTTTACCAGTATAATTATCTTTTAATGCTAAACTTAAATTTTCTTTTGGGATACCACTTAAAATAAAGTCTTGTGATACTGCTTTTGTTTCTGTTGTTTCAGCAACTGTATTTATTTGACCAAAAGTTCCAACACCTTTATATACTTCACTATTAATTGTAATGTTACCATACCCAGTCCATGCTCTTACAGTCACAGTAGCAAATTCAAACTTGGCAGCAAAGAAAGGTCTAATAACATCACTTTCAATAGCAGTTACAAAATTAGTTGTTAAATCTCTAGCCATTACAATGCTTCAGTGCAAGTAAAATTAAAACCATAATTACTTACTTTATCTGCTTCCCAACCTATGTTGTTTGTATCTAATCTCCAAATAGTTTTAGCATTAGCACCATATGTAATAATTGTATTATCATTAATTGTTTCAATACCTTGTCTTAATGATGGTTCTATTTTTACATCTGCTTCACCAGAACCATTACTATTTGCATTTGCTGTTACTAAATACATATAAGAATTTATTTGAATATAATCACCTGCTTTTAAAACATTGTTCGTACTATTAGCAAAACCATCTAATGCAACTTGATTACCAGTTTGACCTGCACCATTTACTCTTATTGTACCAGTGGCAGCACCTAATAATGCATTATTATCTGGGTCACCTAATCTAAAAGTTCCTCTTCTTCCTCTTAATTGTACAAAGAATGCTTGCCACAATGCAGCATCTGCTCTTCTCATTGGTGCTAATCTAAAATCTGCTGTCCATACTTCACCTTCAAATTGTTGAACTTGTGATTGATATGTAAAACTACTTGTTGTGATTGCTGTTGTACGAGCAAGTTGTAATTGACTATTTACAAAACCAGAAACTGCTGGTATGTCTAATGGGTAACTAGGATTGAATACTGCCATTATCTACTCCCAAAACTTTCAGCAAACTTACCACCACGCAACCTTGCTTCTTGTACTGCAGCAATAGTTGAGTTTTGTATTTGTGGTAATAAATTTAAAACTTCTGAACGCACTGTTGCTTGTACACCTGTTGTAAAGTTTATATGTTGTTCTACTACTATTGGTGTTGCTTGTCTAGTTTGTGCACCAAAACCTGCTTTGTCTAATGGTGCTACTCTTCCTGAACTATTCGGAATAAAGAGTTCTGGACCTTTTTCGCCAACCAGATATGGAGTATTATTTGAAACTGAACCACCACCTTGTCTGCCGAATATACTACCAACAATAGTTCCTATTGGACCACCAGCACTTGCTAAAATAGTTTTCTTTAATCTATCAAGTATTAACATTTTAATAATACTTGTAGTTAAATCTGCTATAAATGCTTGCATCATTTTCTTCATAACATCTTTTAATGATTCAGTACCACGAATTAATCCTATAATAGAATTTTCAACTGTGCTAAATGCTTTATTAACAGCACCTTCAAAAGCACCATAAATTTTTTGCATGTTCTCTAATGCTTCTGCATGTTCACGAGCACCTTCTATTAATTGGTCTAACATTTTAATTTCTTCTTTTGTTAATTCAGTGCCATCTAATTTTATTTTATTTAACATTTGCTGTCTCAACTTGTACATTTCAAGTTCAGCACCTGTTTTACCTAATGACTCTTTTAAAAGTTTTTGACTCATGATGAATGATTCAACTTTTTGTTCAGCATCTTTATATATTTTTGATAATTTAAAATCACCATCACCTTCACTTGTGGTATTATTTGTTTCCTCTTCTAATTTATTTCTTAATTTTATTTCTTCATTAACTTTGTCTAATATTTTTTGAACTTCTTCTATTTCTTTTTTATAATCTCTTAAAGCAGGATGGTCCATATCTGGTATGCCAGTAAATAATTCTGTTAATGATGGTTTGTATTCCATTCCTTCTGCTAATTTTTCTTGACTTTTTATTACTTTTATTTGCTCCATCAATTCTTTTTGTTTTGCAATTAAATCAGCATCAGTCATACCCAAAACATCAACTGCAGGTATAGCATCAGCAAGTTTTAAAACTGCTTTTGTAAACATTTGTAATAAAGTCGTGCCACCTAATAATTCTTCTTGGAATAATGTAAACTTACGACCTAACTCATCAAAAGCACCAGCAACAGTAACAGTTGAACCATCTCCTGCAGCTTTTTTTGCAACTCCTGATAGTTGTCCTTCAATAACTTTTAATATTTCTGACATTGCTTCTGCTTTTCTATTTGTATCAGAAAGTGAGAATATTAATTTCTTTTGTTCTTCAGTGAAAGATATACCAGATCGTCTTAACATGCTTAATCCGATTCTTGGTTCTTCTAGTGCTTTACCTAATTGAAGTGTAGCAGATTTAACATCTGTTCCCATAACAGTAGCAATATCAGTTGCTACTGATATTGTTCTACCAAATGCATCTCCTGCAACTGCTTTAAAAGTTAATAATACAGATTGTGCATCTCTCATTTGCTGAACACTAAATAAAGTGTTTTGAGCAAAATCTCTTGCCATTAATTCTAATTGTCTTGATGTTAAACCAGCAGCACCACCTGTTGCATGAACTAATGCCTCAAACTTAACCATTGATTGTTCTGCACGACTTGCAGCCATTACTAATGCTCTAAATGCAGCGACTAAAGCAGTTACTGATAAAATTAATGCACCAGCAGCAAAACCTGCACTGCCCATTAACGCACCAAAGGAACGCATACGACCAGCGATTGGACCAAGTGGACCTTGTAATGCAGCAGTGGCAGTGGCAGCATTACTCATTCTTTTTTGAAAATCAGAAGATACTTTATTAGTTTTCCCCATGTCTTTTTGAAAAGACTTTTGAGTTCTACTTACACGACTTTGTGCCTTGGACATTTTAGTCTCAAGGTCTTTTATGTCTGCTCGTATTTTAACTAATAAATCACCAACTGTAGCCATATCTAATCAGGAAACCTCGTCATTAATTCTTCCATTTCATCTCTTGTTACTGGTTTTGTTTTTTTGTTACCACTGTGAAATTCATTATGACAATTTAACGCAACTTCAAATTGCGGATATGTCATAGACCAAAATTCACTTGGTGATATATGCAATATTCCTATCGCAACTCCATACCACCTTTTTATTGGTAAAAATTCTATTTTTATTCTTTTTCGTTCTCGTTTGACTCCAAAGGGAGTTTTTTATTTTCTTCAACTTGTTCTTTTAAACCCATTGATGTAAGTAATACTTCTGAAACTATATTTAAACATTTAGCAAAACCATGTTGTAAACACATATTACCAACTGCTTCATAAGTATATTTACCACCAGCACCTAATAATGCTTCATGCATTATAACAGATACATTACTTACACCTACATTACCAGTACCAAAACCATTTACAATTTTCATAACTGGTAGTCCTAATCTATCTTCAATGCTTGATAAATTTCTGAATGTAAGTTTGAATGGTCGTTCTTTACCAGCAAACTCAAATTTAAGTGTACCTTCTATATTTTCATTCTGAGATGTCATCTATTTTTTTCTCCTTTTTCTTTTTTGGTTTAGAAAATACTGGTGCTTCAATTAATTCAAGCACAGTAATTTCTTCATGACGAGATTTAACTGCTGTA
>VTLG01009285.1_pt1 | contig 50797 bp, 78 predicted proteins | sample 4694571 | NCBI WGS metagenome assembly VTLG01 (sample SAMN12604809, study PRJNA352737) | marine metagenome | biome: ENVO:00000447; feature: ENVO:00000209|ENVO:00000569|ENVO:01000036; material: ENVO:00002151; isolation source: viral sequences binned using virsorter ... | reverse complement strand
ACTTGTGGAGCTATGGGTGAAGTTTGGGACAATGAATTTGAAGCCGAAGTATCGTTTGATGATGGTCAAATCGAAGTAACAGATGATATGATAGCAAAAATTCAAATAGTTTATCCATCTAATAATGCAATGAATAATATGCCCAATGCGCCTGATGTAACATTAAGAGATTTTATGACTGCAACAGGATATACACTAGGCAATGGAACTTCGACAGTCAATAAAGTAAGATTTGATTATATTGAATTTGATAATATAGATGTTAGTTTTAGGTCTACAAATTGGACTGTAGCCTCAGATGGTTTTGATTCATCTAATAGCAATCTAACAAAAGTTAATTATACATTTGGTACTCCAACAGAAACAGCATTTGGTTGGGGTGAAAGAGTATTTACAAGTGCAACATCTTCAGTTAATATATTTAATGAAGAATCTCATTTAAAAATAAATGAACAACCAATTGGTGGAACTATATCAAATAATTTATCAACATCTACATCCTCTATATCATTAGGACAAGCTCCAGATGTAACAGTTTATGTTGGATTTGATGTGGCTCATGATACTTATAGAAAAGAATTAAAGTATTATATGAAAGATACAAATTCTGATATTTGGTATTTACAATTTTATATTGATTTAGAAAAAATGCAAATACACTCTACTACATCTAATTATAAAACAAATGGGATTAAAAGTTATACAAATGAATGCTATACCTTTACTATTCCAAAAGAAAAGATTTTGAATTTTAACGAAGTTGATAGTTATGAATCTCAAACACTTTTACCACAATCTTTAAAATCTAGTGAACTTACATGTGATTATAAAACAGCTGTTGTAGCAAATAACAGACTTTATGTAGGTAATATAAGACAAGATGGCGCAATACTACCTGATAGAATGATTAAATCTCCAGTTGGTAAATATAACATATTACCAAAAAGTAATTTTATTGATGTTGCAATTAATGATGGAGATGAAATAACAGCATTAGAATATTATAAAGATAGGCTTATTCAATTTAAAAAGAATAAAGTATTTGTAATTAATACTTCAGGTGATTATGAGTTTTTAGAAGATACATTTGAAAATATAGGAGTTGAATATCCTTATCAAGTTACAAAAACTCCATATGGTATTGCTTGGGCAAATCAATCAGGATTACATTTATATAATGGAAAAGATTTAGTTAATTTAATTCAAAATAGAATACCAAATAATTCAAAAGATGCTATAATAGGAGGTAATTATTGGAGATTTGATAACGACCCTGATTCAAGCTTTAAACCTCTTGTTGGATATGATTCAATAAGTAAAGATATTGTTGTAAAAGTTGCTGTTTCATCAATTGCAAATCAAGCAATTCCTGATGGTTATATTTACAATTTAGAAAATCAATCTATTTATATGACATATAAAGCTTTTTCAGGAGTTGCAAAAAATGCAAACAATCCTTATTATAGTAATTTTGTATCAGATTCAAAAGGGAACTTAATATCTTATACAAAAGCAGATTCCTCTGAAGCTTCAATAAACTATAGTATTAATGATATATTAAAATGGCAACATACAGAAGGAAATGATAATGAATTATCCACTCAAAAAGGTGCTCCAAGTAATGAAAGAAATGGTACAAATGTATATGCTACAACTAAAGATTTTACATTTGGCAATATATCATCTAAAAATAAAATATATAAAGTCTATATAACTTATAAATCAGAAGATAAAGATGGAAGCGCAACAGACTCTAAAATTTTAATAAAATATAATACAAATGGAGCTAAAGATAGTTTCACTGGAACATTCAAAGATAGTAGTACTAATTATTCTGCATCTACTGGTTTTGCTTCAGCAGGAGATTGGACTACTGCTGTTTTAAAGCCAACATCAACTCTTTCAACAAATAATGTATATTCAATACAATTTCAATTATCATATATAGGGGGAACAGCTACATTCCCAGCTCCAAACTTTAAAATAAATGATATATCAATAGTTTATAGAGCAAAACGTATTAAATAGTGGCCAATTTATTACATATAAAAGGTTCAAGAACCCAAATATATAAAACATTACCATCTAATGATATTGGCAATGATGGAGATATAATATTATCTCAAATACAAGGAAGAGGAGTATATCTTTGTTCTAAAGTAAATGGAAAATGGCACATTTCTTCTAAAATGGAAGAACTTCGTAAAATAGAAAAAACATCAACTAAAGATTTAACAACAAATAGATTAAGAGTTTTAGATGATTTATTTATAGGTAGAAGCACAACTAAAATAACAAAAGATGAAGCCAAATTTAGTTCATCTTTAAAAATTAAAGAAGCAGCTAATGCAATATCAGATACATCGGCATATGGACAATTATGGGTAAAAACAGCAACTCCTAATCAATTATATTTCACTACAGACGCAGGTGATGATATACAATTAACATCAGGAACAACCGCAGCTTTTGTTGGGGATATTACAGGAATAACAATAACTACAGATTCAGGAGGTGGTAGTAAAGCACAGCAAAGTGAAGGACGTGCAGATTTTTCTATATTAGGTTCTAATGGAGTAGGAGTAACAAATAGTAGTGAAACAATAACTGTAACAGCTGTTCCTGGAGAAATAGACCACGATTCATTAAATAATTTTGTTGCTAATGAACATATAGATTGGACAAGTGCTAGCGCAGGAACTATAGACGCTTCTAATTATACAAACACAACTTATAGCGTAATGGCATCTGGTAATTCTTATGCAGCTGGATTAGTTGCAGCAGGGAGTGGAACTCATGGTAGTGAATTTCTTAGAAAAGATGGGACTTGGGTTGTTCCTACTAATACAACTTATTCTGTAGGGGATGGAGGATTAACTACTAATGATTTTACTAATGACGACCATACAAAATTAAATGGGATTGCAGCAGGAGCTGAAGTAAATGTTCAAGCTGATTGGAATGAATCAAGTAGTGGCAGTGATGCATTTATACAAAATAAACCTAGTATACCTACAAACACAGACACAACTTATTCTATATCTTGTGTTGATGGAGATAATTCAGATGAAGAAAAAATAAGATTAACAGCAGGTGGTAGTGGTAGCGGAACTGATGATGTAGTATTAGAAGCAGGAACAGGATTAAGTATTGCAAGAAATAGTGATAAAATAACATTTACTAATACTGTAACAGATACTAACACTAATCAACTTACCACTTTTGATGTTGATGCAGACTCAGGAACTGCAGAAACAATAGCTCATGGAAATACACTTCAATTAACAGGTGGTACAGGAATTGATACAACAGTATCCTCAACTGATACTGTAACTTTTGCACTATCAAGTGGAGCTGCTCTTTCTAATTTAGGTGGAGGCAGTGGTACTACATTCTTAAAAAAAGATGGCACATGGGCAACTCCGACTGATACTAATACTCAAAACACTACAACATTATCATTTGTAGATAGTAGTGATGATATTATATTAAGGAATACAACAGGTGGAGCAGGTAGTGGCACTGATGATATTAAGTTTGTAGCAGGTTCAAATATAACCCTTACACATACTGATGCTGACAATATAACGATAGCTTCTACAGATACAAATACAACTTATACAGGTGGAACAAATTTAACTTTAGATGGAACTGAATTTGATGTTGATGATGCTTTTATAACAAACGATGCTGATGATACTATGGCAGGAGCTTTAACTATTGATAAAAATTCTACTGCAACTACAAGTAGCACAACAAGAGCATTATACTTAGATTATGACCATACTGGAATTACTGCTTCAGGACAGTCTATTAATAATGTTGGCATGGATTTAAATGTTAATTGTAGTAGTGTTACTCATGTTGGAAGCCATACTTCATATGGAATAAAAGGAAGTGTAACATCAAGCACAACAGGAACAGGTACTGCTTATGGTATGACTATGGGTGTAACTGGTGGAGATACTAATATTGGAATCCTTACAAATGTTACGGATGGAGGTATAGATTTTAAAGCAAAAAGTACAGCTAATGCGGATGATTATTTTACAATGGCAACAGGAACAAATGGAGCGACCACATTAACAACCGTAGATGATGATGCAACAGCTGCAAATCTTTTATTTGATATTGATGGAGATATAACTTTAGATGCACATGGTAAAAATGTATATATAGCTTATAATGGAACAAGTATTTATGATTTTGATATAAATAATCAATCTTTAAAAATTATGGATTCATCAGACACAGGAGATTATTTTGAAATAGCAGTAGCAAATCACGGAGCTACAACTATAACTACAGTTGATGATGATGCTGCTAATGGAAATTTGACATTAGATGCAGATGGAAATTTAATATTAGATGCAGGAGCAAGTAACCAAATAGATTTTAAATTAGGTGGCGCTAGTTATGCTAAAATGAGCGCTCAGGAATTTTATTTATACAATATGCTAGATACCCCTGATGATTATTTTAAAATTACTATGGGTAATAATGGTGCAGCAATTTTATCAACAAATGATGATAGTGGGGCAAATGGTCATTTATCTATACAGCCTAATGGTCATGTAGAATTTGATAATTGTGGCGTAGGTTTTGATTTAGTAACACCTACATTTAATGCTGCTGATACTAATGTAGATTTTAAAACAGGTAATAAACAAATGGTAACACTTACTGATAATATAGCAGATTTAAATTTAACTTTTCCTGCAACATCAGGTAATTTTACTTTATTATTAAAACAAGATGGGAGTGGAAACCATACTATGGCAACAGATGGTTGGTTAGCATTTGAGTCCGATGGTAGTGCAGCAACTGTTCCAGCAGTTAAGTTTCCAGGAGGTACTGCACCTACATTAACAACAGCTGCTAATCATGTTGATATAGTATCATTTTTTTGGGATGCAGATAATCAAGTATGCTATGGTGTAGTTAGTTTAGATTTTCAAGATTAATGAATAATAAACAATATAATAAAATACTAAAAAAGTCTTTAAAGTTTTGGCAACAAGATTTAAAGAAATATAAGAAATACTTTAAAAATGAAAGCATTAAGTAGAACACATTGTCAAGTAGACGATACAACTTATAAATTGTATCCTATTAATTCCCCATTGTGGTATAAAAAACCAGATGGAACATTTGGTGATATTGACTTGACTTTTAATGATACAACATCTACAATAGGTGATATATCTTTAATGGATAAAGGAATAGCAAGTGTTGGTAAAAGAAAAGGTAATAACCCCAATAAAATAGTAGGAGTAAGACCTGATGGAACTCAGCATTTAGGTACGCAACAATTAGAATTTAGTTTAATTAATGTAGAGTTAGATGGAGAATCACAAGATTTTAATGTAGAAACTGATTTAGAAATTATATTAGAAAATTCAAGAATAAATCAATTAGTAAAATTAAATAAACCTTTTAGAAATTGTAAAATTGAATTTGATATATATACAAAAGGCATTGAACTTCAAAACAATAAATATACATCTACTACTAAAATAGCTGATTATGGCTTTAATTTAACTAATATAGGCGAAATTAATGGAAATACAACTTCTAGTATGAGTAGTGAGTATAATCGTTTAAATAAAGATATTCCTTATTTTGATTGCCACATTGGTAAAATTACTGATAATTATATTACAACAGGACAATATAGTTTAGAAGAAGAATTTGGAGATTCTGATTTAAGTAATTATATAATAAATGAAGATATGTATACTGATGGTAGTGCTGTTTATTATAAAGATTCTATAATATTTACTATACAATCTTATAATATAGAAAACTATGAAGACATTATAATAAATAATTTATGTAATATGTATGGATTGGAGGTTTTTAATGATGGTGGTATTGGTCAATATCTTACCAAAGATAATAAAAAAGTTATCGGATATTATTCAACAAATAATGTATTTTCTGCATTTATTAATACTAATAATATACCTGATGAAATTAAAACATTGTTTAAAAGAAAGAGTTTCGAAGACACCTCGTTTTTAGACATTAGTTTATCACAGTTTTGTATTGATATGGCAAGCATATTTAATAAAGATTTGTCTATTGAGGTAAATAATAATTACTACGAACCTATTAATAATGAATTTGATTTTAAAATTTCAGAAAAATCTTATTATATTTGCAATCCTATTGCTTTTGATAGTGAGTATAATCTTTTAAATTATTATACTACTCACACATTAACTGATAATGAAGATGGTAGTTATAGATACACTAAATACTTAAAACCTGAAAGCTCTTTAAATGTAAATACAGCTCAATATTTAGATGCAGATTTAGCATTAGACCAATCTGCTTCAGGAATTATAGACCACGAACACTATGCGTCAAGTCTTAGTACTTTTGCTACTATCAAAAAAACTTCAGGAAATTTTAGTACTAAAAGAAATGCTACATCAGGCACAAGAGTTGATAGTTCTACTGTGACAAATGTTGTTTTTGGCGATGAAGCAAAACTTACAATAACATCAAGTCAAAGTGGAGCTTCGTACAAACATTATTATAACTATTGGCAAACACATCATATTTTTGATACATCAGGAATATCAGGAACTGTATCAGATGCTGATTTTAAAATGAGAGCAGTTTTTATAGGTGCAGCTGGTTCAATGTCAGGTGCAGTAGCTCCAACTGATATAGAAATAATTATACTTAAATCAACTTGGGATGGCTCATCAAGTGCTAATACTTGGAATGATTTTGATGGTTTTACAAGTAATTGGGATGCAGATGATGTAACTGAATACTCATCTAATGTAAATTTTTCTAACACAAGTTATGCTACTGTAACAACAGCTTTAAATTCAACTGCAAAAACAGATATACAAAATAATAGTTCATTTAAAATAGCTTTAATAGATTATGAACAATATTATTTAAATAGTTTTGATAATACTTATAATGTAAGAAATACAGGAGCAGGTACTGCAAGAAGAATTTTGGTTGCATATGCATATAACAATACTAATGATGGTTGGAAACCCTATATAGAATACACAGCATCAGCTCCCTCTGCACCTGTTAATAACTCAGTATTTTTTGGGACTAATTTTTAATGTTTGACAAAGTATTAAATATCATTAAAAAGTATAAGAAAAAAGATATATCATTCGATAATTACACAGATAATTATGATGAGTTACAAAAACTACCTAAAGACAACCCTATTGCAATGAATAAAGGCTGGGGTTTTGATGGCTATCCAGATGATAGTAAATATATTAGTTGTTGTGAAAAAGCTAAGAATGATATTTTGAATAAAATAGAAAGCGAAATAGGTGATTTGTAAATGAAGGTAAAATGTAATATATTTAAAAGTAAAAATTTAAAAGAAAAGGAGTAGTATATGGCTAATCCATATCAATTGGCAAACATAGAATCCGAAAGAGGAAAATCAATATTAGAATCTAAAGGACAAAGACAATCTTCAAATATAGCGACAGGTATTAAAAAAGGTGACCTTGCTGAAGAGTTTCAAAAATTAATAGACCAAGCATCAGATAAACCATTTAGTATTTTAGATTTAATACCTGGTGTAGGTACAATTAAAGATGTAGGAGATAGAAGAAGATTAATGAAAAAGGCTTCAAATATTGACGAAAAATTTGGAAAAACTTTTTTAGGAACACAATCAAGAGATTTTAAACAAAAAGCAAAAGATTTACAATTAAATCCATTTGAAATTGGTCAAAATCTTTTTGGAGATTTTATGGGAGCTGATTTAATGACAAACGTATTTAAAAACGTATTTAAATCAGGAACTCCTATTCAATCTTTAATTCAAAATATAGAAGGTATGGATTTTGATAAAGGTGGAAATATGGGGAGGTTTAACAATCTCGCAGTAATTCAAAAAATATTATCAAACATTGGAGGTAAACTATAATGGATGAAATAGATAGCATTTTACAAAGTTATTTTGGAGAAGGAGCAAGTCTTGATACTTTAACAGATTATTCTCCTACAGATTGGATGCAAGCTATGGCAGATAAATTTGACATGAATATTGAAAATTTAGATGAATCTATGTTTCCAGGAATAGCTCCATCTTTAGTTCAATCAGCTAAATTTGCAACATATGCTCCATTTATGGAAGCTGGTACTCAAAGTGTTTTAAGTAATTTATTACCACAATTAAAAGGTAAAAAATATGAACAAGCATCAGGAGGTTTTGCTTCTACTGGAGCGGCACAACAATATAAATCTAAAGTTACAGATGCATATGGAAAAGAAGTTATGCCTATCATTTCATCAGCAAGAGAAAAACAATTAGCATCTGGAAGCTCTATTTTAGACCAAATTCAATCTTATATAAAAACAGCATCAGATATAAGATATTCATAAGGAGATTTAATGTCATTATCAGATTTTAAAAAAAGAAATCCAGCATCACAAGCTCAAGGATGGCTTGAGTTAATTAACACTATTAATTCTAATCAAAATATTAAATTAGCTAATAATTTACAAGAAATAGATGAGATTAATAATACCATAAATAATACTAGCGATGTTAATTCAATTGATAATTTAGTTTCAATTATACAAAGTGATAGCAGTACTTATGCAAATAACCCTATTTCAAACGCAGCGAGTAGTACTGTTATATCAAATGCAAAAAGTAAAAAACAAACAATTGAATTTTATCATAATCAAATTGATGATATGGCAAAAAAATATATAGGTTCAGGAGGAATAAAAGGAATACAAGATTTAGACAAAGATGATTTTAAATTTTATGATTATGATTATATATCAAGTGAATTAAATAAAGTTAGAGATTTTAAAAATATATTTAAAGATGAAAGTTATAATATAAATAGTTATAACAATCAAAATATAAGAACATCTCAATTGAAAGATAGAATTGAACAATACGAGCAAAAACTACTTGCAGGATTAGAAGCAGTAAAAGGCGATAATCTTATAACTGATAATGAATTAATATATATAATAACTGGTGATAAAGATGGATTAATAAATGCAAGAACATCTAAATTACAATCATTATCAAATGTAAAGAATGCCAATAATAGAGCTATAGCAGCTATTAAGAAAAATATAGCAAGTGTAAGTAAGTCTATTATTACAAAAAATTTATCAGAACAAATGGAGGACAAGGGATACATTGATACTAGTGATTTTAATATGAAAGACCTTATTTTAACTACAGATAAAGGTGTAGACCTTATGACAGGTCTTCAAAATTTCTATAGGGAAAAATATCAAAGTATTGATTTTAATTCATTAGAACTTGGCAAAGATGATAAAGGCGACCTTCTTTTAGATGAAAAAGAATATATTAATAGAGAAATTGAAAATGCTATGCTTACAAACCCCACAGTTCTTATGGGTTCATGGAAAGAAGAATTAGCTTCATATGAATTTGCTAATCAAAAAATTGATATAGAAATGAAAAAATGGGGTGGTACTGATTTAAGTGGATTTGATAAAGAACCATTTGATTCAAAAGAAAAAGATATGTATGATACTGTATTTGATGTTGTTAAGCCAGAAATTCCAAATAGTATAGAAGATATTCCAATGGATTTAGTTTCTACTGATAAAGGTTATTATTCTCAAAAAACTGGAAAATATTACGACAAAAATAAAGTAGATGAATTGCTTTCAAATTTTTAAAAATTAAGAAATAATGTCAGATATTCAAAACGAAAATAAAGATATTTACATAGAAGGAGATAAAAAGACTCGTTTAGTAGATTGGATGAGGAAAGAATTTCCAGATATAACCTCAACTATAAAACAAGATAGTTCAGTTTACAAACTTGCACAAGAATACTATCCAGATTATGAGTATGAACCTTGGGATGAAGATGAGTATAGTTATGATTACAATTCAGATGCTTTTAATGTAGATACATCCCCTGATACTTTAAATTCTTTTGAATTTTCAGATACTAATATTCAAAATTTAGTAAGTCAAATATCAGATTCGGATAAAGTAAAAATAATAGAAGAACATAAAAAAGACCCTAATTTTAATATATGGGATGTTATTCCAACTGAAACAGGTAGACAAATTGGAAAAGTATTATCCTTAACTGAATTTGGGGATAACTTAGCTCAATACTGGGATAATAACCTTGCAAAACTAGGAAATATTCAATTAGGCGATATTGCTATGCATGCAATGTCTGATGAAAGAAAAAAAAGTCTTCAAAGAAAAATGAATGAATCGACTGCTGGTCTTGCTTATAGAACTAGAAATGATGGAGAAGATAAATATAAAATAGATGATATGCCTGTTGAAATGGGTGGAATGGAACAATATAACCCAGGAGTTAGGGAAAATATTGTTAATCAAGTTTTATCTTTATCAGTAGCAGATATTGCTTCATTTATTCTCGCTGGAAAAATTACAAAAGTAATTAACCCAAAAGTAGGCTCAACAGTATTAAAAGCAACTGAAAATAGCAAAATTTTTCAATGGATGGCATCAAGAACTCCTGAGTTTATTACAAAAACATTACCTAATACTAAAGCAGGTTTAATGGCTAAAAATACTATATTTAAAAATTTTGACAAATATAAAGCTGCTGACCAAATGTTTACTATTTCGCAAATGAATGGTATTGTAATGTCTTATCATGGAGCAATTCAATCTCGTCATGACCAAATGTTTGGTCTTGGTAAATATAAAGATAAAAAAGATGGAACTGTTAATCTTTGGGATATGGGTATTGATATGGGGAGATATTACGGAGAAGGAGTTGCAGTTGGAAGCGTTGCTGGTTTAACAAATAATATATTTGATTCTGCTTTTAAATATACAAGTAGTCTTGTTAGAAAAAATCCAAGTAAAATAAATATGGTAAAAAATGCAGTAGCTAGCCCTGTTACTAAATATGCATCTCATGGTATAACATATACGACAATGCCTCTTCTATGGGATAAAGAAAGAAGAAAAACATACATTGATAAAAATGGAAATATAAACTTTAGTAAATATTGGTCTGATGTAACTGTTATGAGTGGATATTCTCTTGCTCTTGTTGGGACAAGTCAAGCTGTTGGAAATCTAGGAAATGCAAAAAGATATGCTTTTGAAGAATCAAAACTTGGTAAAAAGTACGTTAATTATAAAACTTTAAGGCTAAATAAAGAAGAGACAAAAATTTTAAGAAAGAAATGGATAGAAGCTCAACAAGCTTCAGCTGGAAAAGGTAAAAAAGATGTTACTTTTGAAGATTGGGTTAAATCTCTTGATAAAGGTCAATTAGCTGATTTAATGAAAGGCAAAGCTAAGGTGTCTGTTAATTTATGGGAAAAATTAACTTCTAATATTGGATTTCGACCTAGAATGCCATGGGAAAGAAATGCTAAAATATTTTCAGAACCATTGCCAGATAATATAAACTTACCTAAAGTATTAAAAAATATTCAAAATAATCTAAAGGAAGATATAGCTTATGAAAACAATAAAAAAACAAACACTAATCTTCAATCTAATCAAACTAAATTATTAACAGAAAGCTTAAACAATGTTTCTGCTGATTTAAAAGGTAAAGTTCCTTATGAGTTTTTTGAAAAAACCATAACTGATTTAAGCGAATCTGTTGATATGGGTGATGGATTAAAATCTATTTATGAAATAGCAAATAAATCATTAGAAATAATAGATAGAATATCTATAAAAAATGATAAAGGTGAGGTTATAGGGGTTAATAATGGGAAAGCAACAGATGATGATATATATTTTTTACAAGCATATGCTCCTTCTGTTATACCAGCTTATCAAGGATATAGGGATACATATCTTAATTCAGATGAAGGTCAAGAAGCTTATATTACAAGATATGAAGTTGAAAATAATGTTAAGCTTAATGACAAGCAAAGAAAATTATTAATAGATGTAGCAAAATCTCAAAATGAACAATTAGATGAAATAAGAGATTATTTAAATAGAGCAAAAATTGAAGGATTTGGAGAAAATGAACAGCCTTTAATTAAAAATAAAAATAATGAAGCTCCTTCTGCTGCCAAGTATGAAAAAGTAATATTACTAGATGAAAATGGACTTCCTATTAATGGAGAAGTTTTATCATTAAATAAATCAGAAGCAGATAAATTAATAGACTCAAAAAGAGCAATAAAAGTTTCTTTTGCAAAAAATAAGAATATTCCAGTTGGCAATTCTCAAAACAACAGCGTTGGTGATGATAGTAGATTAGCTAAAATAGAACAAATGTTAAAAACTGGTACACCAGCAAAATTAGATACACAAATATCAGAAGCACAGCACGTTCAATGGATAGATGAGCTTGAAGCTGAGGTTAATCCTGTGACATGGAAAACTGAAAGCATTGGAAATAATGTTCTTCAAACAAGAATTGAAAACATTGTAAATGAAAAAAATAAAAGAATAATCCCAGATAGGATTATAGAAGGAATTAATGATGTTATAGATGTTAAGGTTATTTCTCAATTACCAGAGAAAATTTTACTTGAAATGCACAAGTTTAATATAAATAGATTATTAATTAATTCAGGTAAAGATAGTTTTAGTGAGATTACAACAGATGATATTATAGATTATTTTAATAAAAGAATAGTTGAAAAGAAAAAGAAAAAAAATACACCTACTTTAAGTGATGATGAAAGAAGTTCATTTTTTAGATTTTTTCAAGCTTTAGAAAAAAAGGGTGCTATTATTGAAAATCCTTATGATAAAAATGATAAAAGAATAATGGATTTTGCGAGTGCTTATAATGAGTTAAGACCTATATTTAAAAAACAAAATATAGAAGTAGTTGATTTTTTCCAAAATATTTATAAAATGAAAGATATAACAAATAGTATTAAAAAATTAAGCAATATTAAAAATCTTACTGAAAAAGATATAAAAGATTTAAAGAAAATTAGTAAAGAAACTAAAATACCTTTAAAGGCTTTAAAAAATGATAAAGGAAGGCTTTCTACTGTTTTAGACCTTTTTTATAAAACTCCTATAAGAGACCAAGAAATTAATGCTATTAAACCAACTGATATTTTTAAGCATGATGATGGAACATGGTATATAGATTTACGTTTACCTAGAAGTTTGGGCGGCGGAAGAAAAAAAAGAGGTACTCCAAGAGCATTAGGGCCCATTCCTGAAGATTTAGCATTAAAAATAATTAATCATGGAAAAGAACTTCAAATGATGCAAAAAGACATATTTCCTAATTATGCTTATATGATAACAAAATTGCTTCAAAATACTCTTAAAACAAAAACCACAGCAAAAGAATTTAAATCACAACTTAAAACAATAGCTGACCGTTATGCTGGATTGTTAGCAGATGCGCCTTATCAATTACCTCGTCAAGGAAGTGTATTAGTAGATGAAAAGCAAATTTATGGTATTCTTTCTGGGCACGCAACTAAGGCTGATGATAAAATAACTAAATTTTATACTGAACAACAAAATCTTACTGATTTCTTTGAAATAGCAAAGAAAGTAATGAATAAGGTTAATGAAAAAGTTGATGAAATGTTAAATCCACCTAAAAGCAATATTCAAGTTGTAGCTCCTTCTAAACCTCAAACTCCAGTAGCTCCACCTAAAAGCAATATTCCAGTTGTATCTCCTTCTAAACCTCAAGCTCCAGTAGCAGGTAAAATTGCTAAGAAAGTTTTAAGTAAAAAACCTCCTAAATTAGGTTTGTCAATTAAAGATATTAGTGGTAAATCAAATAAGCAAATTGTTCAAAAAGTAGCAGATTCTAATCCTCCAAAAGTATCTAATAAATTTTTAGAAGAATATAGAAAAGCAGTTATAAAAGAATTTAATAGACAAGCTGCGGATAAAAGTCCTTCAGATAAAGAAGAATTCCTTCAGTATTATGCTGGTAAAGCACTTATAAGTAATTTTACTGAATTTAATTTAAAAGATGCGACTTATGAAGAATTGCTTGCAATTTCAAAAGAAATATTAACAGGAAAACAAGAGATTATTGATGAGAAGAAAATTAAATCAAAAACACTATCAATATTAGAAAAAGCTGATGCATTAGCAGATAGAGCAAATATATCAATGGATGAAAGAAAGGATATATTAAGATTAAAATTTAGAAAAACAAATAAATTTGCACTTACTTTTGATGAAGCGAAAGCATATTTAACAGAAATGGCTCTAAATCAAGATGCAAAAGAAGTTGGGGTTTGGAGAGGTACTCCAATAGATGAAGATACATTATCAGAACTTATTAGCAAAATGAGTGTAGGAAAAGCATTTGCAATGACAAATCTATGGGGTGGACAATTTAAAACTGTTATGACTACTCTTGAAAATAAGTATGGACTAAAAGGAGCTATAGATTTAGGAAACAGAGCTGAAAATCATGTAATATGGGAAAATGAAGTACAAAATTATTTAACTCAATTTGAAACTGAAGCTATTATTGCTTTAGCAGACAATAAAATGACATTTGACCCAAGACAAACTGTTGGTAAATATAATATCGGAAAAAGAAAATTTAATAAAATACAAAAACATCTATGGTGGCTACAAGAAGACCAATGGTTTGGTCTTAAAGAATTTGTAGAAGCTTACCCTGACCAAAAAGATGTTGTTAAAATTTATAATGATGCAAAAAAGTTTATGGATAAAATTTATGATAAAAAAGGTGTTTTAAGAATAGATACTCCTGAGAGCTTAGTTGCAAAAGCTTGGTATAGAATGACAAATAGAATAAAAGAGTCTTATATACGAGGATTAAAAGCAAATATGACCGAGATGCAATACAATACTTTTATGAAAAATCATGGAATAAAGTGGATAGAGAAAACATTCTATATGACTAAATCATTAGATTCTGATTTTATAAAAAAAGCGAATATAAGTACAATAGCTTTACAAAAAGAACTTAATAAAAATATAATACCAATTGCTACAGAAAGAGCATATGAAAAGCATGGCAAAAAAGCAACATTAGAACAAATAGAAGCAGAAAAAGAAGCTGCTAAAATAGAAATACTTAATCAATTTGCTTCACAAATGAAATACAATACACCATCAAAAACAAAAGCAAGATATTTACTTGAAAGACAATTGAATTTACCTCCATTTTTATTAATAGATGGAAAAGCTGTTCAAGTTTGGAATACAACCTATGATGCTATTGCAAATAAAGGAGTAGCAGGCCAAGGTAAGGTATCTGCAACAATAAGATGGTTTCCTGAATTTGCTGATTTAAAAGGATTGCCTGGAAAGTTCAAACACATGCCTAAATTAGTTGCAGAATTTCATCAAAAAGCTCCTAATAAACAAACAAAAATAATTGCTTCTTATATACAACAAATGATTCATTCAAGAATTGGTTTAAGAAGCATAAGTATGCCAGAAGCTCAAGGAACGGCACTTAACTATTCTTCTCAACTTTCTCATTTTTTAAATAAATCTTACTTATCATTTTATACATCTGCTTTTAAAAATGCTGGACTTGGAAGTACTATGAATTTAAATATATGGGGTGACCAAGTTAAAGAATTATCAGTCAATATGATAAGAGCATTAGATTTTGAAACAAGACTTGATGCAAAAGGAAAAGGATTAATATCCTTGTCAATTTCTGCTATAGAAACAGAAGGTAAATTTGCAAATGTAAAAATTAATGATTTTTTATTTAATATGGGTGGCTTTAAACAATCAGAAGTCTTTACAAGGCTTGTTTCGCAACTCATGGCTTTGGTTGATACTCCAAAGATGGTTGATGTTCTTCAGAAATCTCCAGTTTTAAATTATAAATTACCTGCTTCTTCTATAGCAAAAGGTTCTCCTGTTGAACTTATAGATGTTATAAATAAAGCAACTGAAATTTATAGCTTGAACGATGAAGAAATATATTTATTCCAAAGATATGGACTTAGTAGCATTGATGTAGGAAATTATCTAGGAAGTGATGTTTCTGCAAAAAGATTTGATATTACTCAAAAATCAGATATTGTAAATTTTGAAGGTAAAACACTTACAGAACCATTTGAGATTGCTAATGAAATTTCAAAGCTTAATGAACTTCATCAAAAAATAATAACAATGGCTCATATTAATTCTCAAGGAGCAACAGCAGAAGTTTTTCAACATCCTATATTTTTAAATCCATGGTCTGGAGGAATATTCCAATTTCAAAAAATGGCTGCTGCTCAAGTTTATAACTTAATGAAAATCTTTAGAATGAATAAGAAGAATAAAAATTTAATACAAGCTGGCCCATCTCTTTTAAGAGTAGCAGGAACTCATACAGCTGGCTCTGCGTTTACTGGTTGGGGTAAAATAACACTTGCTATGCTTTTAAGGACAGCCGCAAATGAAGGAGAACTTGATGATAAGCATTGGAAAAAATTATTAAGATATTTAATAATAGGTGAGTGGGGTTCTGCATTTACTCCTGCTTTAAAAGTTCTTAAAGGTGAAATACCTGAATTGCAAGATTGGGCTGGTTTAGTTCCATATGTAAAAGCTGCTGAAATTATAGCTACTGCCTTTGATATAGCAAAAGGAACAGTTGCAAAGCTTGGAGTAAGACCAAAATCAGGTACTCCATTGCAACAAGCTCTTTTATACAAAAGAACTCCTAGTCAAAATGTAATAGACTTGACTTTAAATACGCAATATTTTGTTGCAAATGTTGTAAAGATGTATACAAACATCAATCATCCTTATAACCTTAAACAAAAAAAGATAAAAGATTGGGAAAAAACTTTTCTTCAATCAACACCAACTACAAAATCTGATATAACATCTCCAGGCTTAGCTACTCCTTTTAACTATGCAGTTGAAAAATCTTTTAATGAAAGCGATAATATTGGAGAAATTACAGAAAGATTAATTGAAAAATATGAAGTTCATTATATTGGATATAAAGAGGCTAGATATACAGATAAAAAAGCAGAAGAACTAGCATTAAACCAAGTCAATGATTTAATAAAAAAATTATGTCCTTTATCAATAGGAACAGATAGAGATGGAAGAGTTACAAATTTATCTAAAGATGAAGAATTTATTTTATTTTTAACAAAAAGAGCATACAATCAAATGGAAAAAGGAATAATTAAAACAAAAGACCCTTTAATTTATGTTAATGAAGTATTAGGAGCAGTAGATGAATATAAATCAAAAATGAATATTGTTTTAGATACACTTAAATTTAAGTTAAGAAAAAAATATAAAGATAAAGATTATCTAAAGAAATTAAACAATACACAATCAGTAAACTTAAAACAATTAGGGTTTATTGAAGATAAAAATGGAAAAGTAATTCTTGACCCAAGAATAAAAAAAGCCATTAAAAAATTAAATAAATAATTCCTTAATTGGAAGTAATACCATTTGACTTTTATTGAAGTCTCCCCCCATAACCATTTTTAAATTACCGCTTTTTTGGAGTTTTTTTATCTTACCCCTAAGTTGGTCTACCTTCATTATAAATCCGCCCTCTATGACCCCTTTATAAGACAATAAATGTATCCAAACCGATGATTTTGTTGTAGAAATACCTGATGGTTGACCTTTATACCTTATTTCAATGGCAATATTCCCAGTAGTTTTCCAGATGTCTCTTTCTGTTTTTATTTCCATTTTGGTATTGCCTTCAAACAAATCTTTTGTGAAGTTTTCACCAATCTTTCCAAACAACATATCTTCTTTTACATGTAAATCATATTCTTTACAGTAGCCTTCTGATAATGGCATCCAAACACCCTCTCTTTCTATCATTGCTTCACCGCCCCCAAGTTTATATATGTCCATCATTTTAATCAATGAAATAAAACATAAATAAAATAATTAACTTGTCCAGTATCCACAATATTATTAATAATGTTAATTTATTGTTCTGATTCACTTAACTCATATTCCCCTTTGAACCAACTATCTCTCCATTCACTTAGGACTTTTGCTTTTTGATTCTGTGCATATCCTGCGAGTAATTTCTTTTCATTTTTCTTTCTTCCTACTTTTCTACCTTTGCCGCTCATTTTTACAAATGTGCATTTTTTATAATAATCATCAGCCATTAAAATATTCTCCTTTCGCATAATGTACTATTAATATTGCATCTGATGTTTTAAGTGTTACTCTTTTAATATCAGGATACAATTCTTTTGCTTTTGCTTTTAACCATCTTTTTCTTACATCTCTTTTAAGAGATTTTGGACAACCAATTGCATGAATCCATTCTGATGGTATTATTGTATTCATCTTTATTTCATGTGATGCTGCAATTCCTAACCATTGTCCATAATTAACACCATAAGTAAATGCGGCTCTAACAGCATTTGCTGGCCTTGCCCATACTCTCTCCATTAACAATCTTATACTTTCAGGTGGTGTATTACCAATTAATACTTCAAAAAGCAGAGCCATATCCTCACTTGAATTTGGACATTTATATGCTTTTATTTTTCCATCTTCATCAATTGAGGCTATTCCCCCACCAACTCCAGGGTCAATGCCTATATATTTAAAATGGGATGTCTTCATTTATTATCTCTCCTAAATCATTATACAGTTTACATTTATCTCCATCATATCCAAGGTCTGCAACACCAGAATCACCATATCTAACTTTTGATGCAATAAGTGTTATTATATTTTTACCCTTGCCTGCCTCTCCTTGCACCTTATAATCATAATATGAAAAGAATACATTCTCTGCTACTTGTTCTATTGCTCCACTTTCAGCTAAATCCGACAGTTGTGGCATTAGTGCTTTTCCTCTTGTATTATTTCTTTCTATGAATCTATTTAATTGAGATGCTAAAACAACAACACAATCATTTTCTTTTGCTAACCATTTATAATCATTAACAAGTTTTTCTATCTGCAACCTTCTTTCTGACCTATATCCTTCACAAGAAACAAGTTGAATATAATCATCAAATATAATATCAGGTTTAAATCTTTTAACTTCCGCAGATGATGCTGAGAAATCTTTAAGGTTATCAAACATTAAGAAATTTTCTTTTGAATACTTATCTCTTATACCATCTATTGTTTCATTAACAATCTTTAAAGAATCATCACTAAATATGTTTTTTCTTACCATTCCATAAGATAGCTTTCCAGATTCTAAACAGATTATTTTTTTCATCAATTCTGAGTTAGGTAATTCTCTACTAAAAAACATAGCTCTTTGACCTTGCTCTAATGCTTTTGCTAACATATTAATCATAACAGTAGTTTTTCCATGACCTGGTCTTCCGCCTATTATTGTTATTTCACCTCTTGTTAAACCGCCTGACCACTTATCCATATTATCATATCCTGTTGTAATTAATTTTGTTGATTTATTTTTTATACTTAACAAGGTATCTGATATTACATCTTCAATATCTTGAACTTTACTTGGTCTTACATCTAAAAGTTCTCCATATAAAGAATGTGCTTGATTAATAACATCATAAACATCCATATGATTACTATTTGCTTTTTCTTTAATCTCTTCAGAATTAACAACTACCTTTCTAAGTATGTATTTTTCATATAGTTGGTTAGCATAAAATGAGGCTGCTCCCTTTGCAGGTGCAGCACTATAACAACATGAAACATAATGAGCAGTTAAGCCTTTTTTTACTTCTTTATCATTCAATGAAGAGCCTACTGTAACCATATCAATCTTCTCTTTTTCTCTTATCATTCTTTTTAATTTCTTCCAAAGTAATCTAGCTCTGTCTTGATAAAAGACTTCATCATTAGATAAGAATTTAGTTACAGTTTCATATTCTTCTGGGTACATTATAACAGCTCCGAGAATGGCATCCTCAGTAGCACTATCATATGGTAGAGTTAACACCATATCCTTCTCCTTTCTAGAACAGTTGAGTCTGTGCTGTTCTTCGCTTTATTATTTCAATATAGTCTGGATTTAGTTCAATACCAATCCATCTTCTTCCTAGTTCTTGAGCAACAAGTGCAGTTGTTCCACTTCCTAAGAATGGGTCAAGTACAATATCGCCTTCTCTACTTCCAGCTTTAATGCATAATGCAGGTAATTCAGTTGGAAAAACTGCAAAGTGAGCCTCCTTTAAAGATGCAGTATTGAAAGTCCAAACACTCCCTCTTCTTACATCTTTTATCTTAATTGCATCTGCATTAAAGTAGTATTGTTTTTTCTTTGTAAACAAGAAAATATATTCATGTGATTTAACACATCTATTGTTTACTGCTTCTGGCATAGGATTTGGTTTATGCCAAATTATATCTTGCTTTAAATACCAACCTTGTTTTTGCATTTCAACTGCAAACATCCAAGGTACTCCTGATAAATCTCCGTCTTTTAAATAAGCATGCTTTGGTGGTGCAGCTCTTTTTTGTCTATACTCTATTCCAGTTGTTGAGTTTGTTATACTGTTTTTGTCGTAATGTCCACCTTTTGCTCCAAAAAAAGTATCTCCAATGTTTACCCAAACAGTTCCATCATCCTTTAAAACTCTTTTAATTTTACTAAATAAATTTACTAAATTGAAGACAAATTTTTCTGGTGATGACTCCTGTCCAAGTTGGTCATCATTATCATAATTTCTAAGTCCCCAATAAGGCGGTGAAGTAACTACTGTTTGAATACTACTAGAATCAATCTCATCAATCTTCGATAAGCAATCCCCTGATAGTATCATTCCACTTTTTCTCCTTAGCTTCTAACTCAAGGATTCTATCCTCAGTTCTTTTTATTAGTTCTTCTGTAACCAACGTATTATATTCTGTGTATTTACCAATCATCCCTCGATATTCTTCAAGGTCTGCCTTGTACCAGTCGATAACTCGTTGTCTATCTGTTCTTCCTTTATATTGGCCTTTCTTTCCTGCCATCCTGACATCCTTTCTTCTAAGGCTTGCATAACAGCATCCATAAGCTCATCACGATTTACTTCATTTATCTTATACAAAGATGTTTCGTCTTGTACAGGTAAAGCTTTCATTGGCTCATGTTTGAAGAAGATACCCCATTGCTTCTCTTTGATTATGTCACAAACAAGCTCTGCTATTTTAGTTTTCATTTCGTTCCACCTCCTTTCTTTGGCTTTGTTCTGTTGCAAAGAATACTCATATATAACTGCTTCATACTCTTCAAAAAATCTGCTACCATCACTTGCTAGATACGTTGCTGTTAGCTCCGTCTTTAGCAGACTTTTCAACCACATCAAGTACGTATTGTTTAAATTCATCTTTTTCATTTTTCCATTCATGATAATTATCTATTATAAACTCTATGTTATATACTCTTTTTGTTAGATTTTCCAGACTTACTATCAGGTTGCTTACTACTTTTTGCATCTCCTTCATTGTCGGTTTTTTTCTTGCCATCTTTCTCCTTTTTGTTGTCTTCTATTTCTGCTCCAACATCTTCCACTAAATCTATATGTTTAGTTTTACTTGACTTTTCAGAAATCTCATCAATTTTAGAAATCATTCCTCTTACCTGATTTTCTAATTTTTCAACTTTGACTTTTAATTTATCAATGTCGTTTTCCATATCTATTGCTCTACCCATATTATCTCCTTTATGTTTAAATTTTATCCTACCTGCCGCCGATGTTCTTATGGCATAGCCTCATTGTACATCTCACAATTCTGTATGGGCATACAGATTTCTAAGCTATTTATTGACATTACTATGGCCTGTACGCCCACACTGTTATAAGCGTTAATTAAAAGGGTAAATCCGAACCACTTTTAGCGCTTATTTCTTTTTTAGTTCCACCAACCCATTTTTTACAGAATTTGACATCCCAATAAACTTTGGTCTCTCCTTCTTTATTTTTAAATGGTCTACCTTTATCCACGAAAGCACAAACTGGTTGCCCAAGCATCATATCTGCGCTTAACTCAGGTAATAACTGAACTTCAACATCTTCTCCATCTATTGTTTTAGTTTCAGTTGGACATTCAACTCCGATAGTTTCGCAGAACCTTAAATATCCTGCATTACCTGTTGGATTAGATTCAAAAGTATCATCCTTTGAAGGCTCTAAAAACCTCCACAATTTACCTTTGAATTTCTTACCTATATACACATGTCCTTTTGTAGTTAACATTTTACCATCAATATCTTCATACTGAAAATCTAAATCTTTATTATCAGTTGAAGCTACAAATGTATATGTATATAGCCTTGCTTTATATTGTCCACCTTTAACATCAAGAACTTTGGAATCTACCTCAGTAATATGACCCCAATAGTCTCCTTTTGCAAATGGTACAAAGCTACTCTTTCTACCTTTTGTATAGAAACTCTGTTCTTTTGTTATTTCATTGAACATATCATTGACTTCTGCCATTATTTGTTTCCTTTCTCTTTTATTAGGTTTTGTATTTTCTCTACAGCAGCATCGTAGTTATGTGCATTTAAACTCATATTAGTTGCTTTAACTTTTAAATCATCAACAAACTTCTTACCCAGAGGTTTTGCTAATTCATATAAGTCTTGTGCTTCTTTTGAAGACAAAGCATCAGGCTCTGGCAAATCTTCACCTGCAAAGATGTATAAACCTAATCCGTGCAGTGCTATTGCTTTTGCTAATGCTCTTTGCAAACTCGTATTAATTTGAAATGCATTTGGTTTTTCTATTGATTGATTACGATTATCAAGCACAGGATGAATCTGTGATAGTGATACACCATCAACTTCAACCCATACATCTACGAAATAACCACAATCTGTTTTAAAGAATGGCGAACCATCCTCCGCTTTTGTTACACCCCATCTTGCAGTAGGTGAAGCTTTTTTAAGCTCTGCTACCGCATTAGCCCAAGACAAGTAATTAAATTGACCCTTCTTTTCAATGTATTTACTTACGTCTGTTTTGTAGAGCTTCATGAATGTGCTTTGTTTTGTGTTACTCATATTCACTCTCCTATCTTGGTGGATTACAGACATCTCTAAATTGACAATAGTTACACTGCCATTTCTGTACAGGTGAAACTCCAACTCTGAAACTCGGTAATCCTTGTTTATGTTCATCGTTTATATTCCGCCAAAATAGATATGCTCTTGATACAAAAGATAAAGGAACTTCTACAGCCCTCATCTGTGAATCATCTTTATTGTAGTAATAAAGGAACATACCATCTAATTGACCGAATTCTTTTTGTATTGCATACCCATAAGTACCTAACTGTAACTCATAGTGAATACTTGGATTTAAAGTTTTATTTCTTCCAAACTTCATTTTCCAAGACCAGCCACCACAAGTTTTAATATCATACAAATAAACTCTCTGCTCAGGGACATTGTGTTTTGCAACAATATCATAAAAACCTCTGACATTTAATTCATCAATTTTTATTTCTCCTTCAACCTTGAAATCAATTTCTTTTTCTTTATTATTAATTTCTTTTTCTATATCAGTTAGCTTAATATTATTATCTATATTATTATCTCTATTAAAGTGCGCGCGCGTAAGAGAATTTTGTATGTCATCGTGTATTACAGTACCCAATCTTAAAAGCCTTTTTGTTTTCTCATCAAACTGAATTGTTGGCTCTAATCTTTCAACAGATTCATAATACAATTTCCTTGAACAAGAGCCTGCTCCACTTGCGTGATACCAATGCTCATTTCCTTCGTATCTCTCTAATCTGTTTTGCTCTTGTTTTTCATCAAGATATTGATTATATATACCCTCAATATCAGTTGGACTTTTTACTTTTATCACTCTATTGTGCCTTTTGAGTATTTTTTAATTAACTCTCTTAAAACTTCAGCAGCAGAGCCATAACCATTTGTTAAGCATTTAGCTCTGAACTTTCTCCAGTCTTGCCTATTGATATTTTTTATCAGATAAGTAGTATTATCACTCATTATATTCCTCTCTATTGTTACCTATAATATATACATAATATACCTATACATATATATAAGTAGTTAGTTATTTATTTATTTTTTTTGCTATTTTTATTTTCGCGAATTCCGAGCGCTTTTTTCAATTGTTCGACCTCTACCTTTAAATATTCATTTTCTTCCATTAAAAGTGCAATTTCGCGCAAATAAACCCCATTTGGATTACCTTTATCAATTGTTAAGTTTTTTAATATATCATCTATATCCATTTTTATCCTTTCTGTTTTTATTTTTGATTAATTAATTCAATTACTAATAGTATAAACAAAGTTACAGCTATCCATCCTATCATCCTAATACCCTTCCTTTCTCCAATTAGATTCATAGAACTCTGCCTCTGTTTTTCCATTATATTCCCAAACAGGTATATTGAATCTCCAAACCATTTCAATATCCTTAAACTCTGGAAGATTTTTCTCATCATAACCGAGACTGTATCCTATTTCATCTAAGAAGTCCTGTGTGTATCCAAATATACTACTCATCTACTACCTCCTCTGTTTTTAGCTCAATAAAACCTTCGTCTTGTATTGTTATTGATACTTCTTTATTTAAAGTTTCACTTATACGATTTTCAAGTTCGTTAGCCATTTCCTCCCAATCAATCATCCCCATTTCGCAATAATATACAGGCATTTTTATATCTTTCATTTTTCCTCCTTGTTTATATACCTCTGTTCTCTTTCCATTCTTCCTCTTTGCTCTTTTAGAAAAGATTGCAATTGACTGATGTCTTTATTGCTTTCATCTTTATTCATTTCCCAAAGTATTCCTAACCATTTATTTATTTTGCTCATTTTTTCCCTTTCTCAGTTTTTTCTGTTGTCGTTTCCACCTCTTAATTTCAAGGTTTTTGCGTTTGCGTTCCATTTTGCGTTCTTTTGCTTTTCTATTTGGCATCTGCAACCCCCTTGAATTTAAGCTTAACTGCATCACTATTGTTAATAATAGCTTCAATAATAACCTCACAACCTTTCTGTATATTATTAGCTTTTAAAAAGTGAGCAGGTAAATTTATTCTACCTTTATCATCTATTTTTGTTACACTTATTTTTATCATTTTTCATCTCCTTTATCTTTGTATTCTGATATATGAACAGGATGCGCCATATCATAACACATCTCACACCAAAACTGACCATCATCAACTTCTCCCTGATACTTGTAGTATGATTCTCCATTAATGGATATGTAGCTATTACTATCAACCCACATTTTTTCACTTATTTCATCTGAACCACAGTCTTCACATACAATAAGGTCATCTTCTTTTAGTTTCTTCAAATCAGAAGCCATTTTCTTTGTTATTGTTAACATATTTCAAACCCTCCACTTTCAATGCAGAACAATGCAAATCTCTCAACATTATCTACATCAAATGGGTAGCTCTTAGCAAACTCATCATCAGAATCTTCCATATGTTGAAGATAATCTGCTTGGTATTTTATTGCAGTTCCATCAGCAATCGTCTCCATTAATCTGTTACCAAGTAGCTTTGCGTGTTTATCATCTAACCCTGAACCATCGTTGGCATGTCCACTGTCAAAGTTTGATTTAACCCATTGTGATTTTTCATAATCAGGCTCATCATTCTCATCGTATTCATATTCCATTCTTCTCATATTAGGCTCTATTATATCCTCTGCAACTGCATAGCAATAGTTCCATAATGGTCGCCACCACCATACATTGTTTCTGAAATAAACACCTGGATTATCCTCCTCCCATCTATCTTTTTCTCTCCAGTATTCATCTCTCAGAGCTTCATCTTTATCGAGTGTTTTCCATTTTTCTGCGAAATCCATACTATCAAATCTCTTCATTACTGGAAAATCATCGATGTTTTTATTCTGTTTCGGATTTAATCCGTGTACATCCATTCCCATTTTATTACTCCTTTCTGTTTAATATTGCCATTCTTCAAATAATCTATCTGCTTCTTCTTGTCCGAATCTATCTTTAACCACTGAACATATTATACCAATCATATTGTGTCCATATGGTGTTCCATACACTCTATCACATTCATCTTCAAGTTGTCCTAATGTTGCTGTTTTTAGATTTATTTTAGTCATTGTTATCTCCTTTGTTTTTGTTTGAATGAGCTTGTTCTATTGTTTCATCTATTTTATCCATTGCATAACGACAATGGTCTTCTGAAAGCTCTGCCGAGCCTGCTGCATCTTCTGCGCAACTTACTGCACCTCTCGCTTCATCAAGAGCATAACTGGCACTGCCTTTTGCTTCTTGAAGGTCATCTCTGATACTTTGTAATACATCTCTTTCAATAAGTATGTGAGTATCAGTATTGAATGATTTATAACCCTCATCTCTTTCTTTCTCTAAGGCTTGTAAGTCCTCATTCAGTTTATTATTGTCTTTTTCTAACTGTTCAATGTAATCTGTAAATCTATTTAAATCAGATATAATTTCATTAAACTGTTCTATTGCTTTGTTTCTCATCTTTCTCTCCTTTTTTGTTATTTTTTACTCCACTTTTTGTAAAGTTTTTTATCTATTGGTATATCAAATGATAGCCTGTGCCACCTATCAAATCCGTACAGTTCTATTAAATATTGTTCTGCTTCTTCAATAGTGAAATTGCTATGATTTGGTATATATCGATTTATTCTAGCAGTTTCTACATAAGATTTTCTGTTTTCGTAATCCTCTTGTTTTGCTTTTTCTATGCAATGAGGACAATGTTTGCAACTCATTTTATCTCCCTTATCAGTTTCCATTCACCTTCTCTAACTACTTTTTGATATACTTTTTCTATTACAGTATATTCGTTTAATTCACCATCTTCCCATAAATCTTCATCAGGTACTTCTTCCCAATTATCTATATTGAATCCATTAAGAGTTCCTTTTTCCTGATTTCTTCTTGTGTAATATTCGTGATATATTTTATTATTTAACTTTCTTTTCTTCATCTTCACTCTCCTTTTCTGCTATGTGTTCATATAATCCTTCACAGATTGCTTCATATATATTTGCCTGTATTTGGTCGTGTGCATTACCATTTGGATTAATGTCAGGTATTTCTGTCATAAGCCAACTATTATGTGCTGCATATTGACCAATATCATAGTAATATATCGGAATAGCACTATCTGCTATTTCGTGTATCATATCGTCTGTATCATATATTTCGTCTTCATCAATTTCAATCTTATTAAGCCTTATCGCTTCATCAAGTTCCTCACAAGCATCAATGATTAGGTCTTTCAGTTCGTATGTTTCCTTACTCATTTTGTTTCTCCTTTTGTAATTTTTATATTATTGAAATATGTAGTTACCAAAGCAACTAAATATTCTCTGCTCGTATCTTGCTCATCTTCTAAAACAGTCTTAAGTATTCTTTCTGCTTCTTTTAGTCTTTTTTCTGTTATGTATTCCTTATCCATATACAACCTCCTTAAAACAAGCCATCTGAAATGCTATATCTGCATCCCACGCATCCCAATCACCAAACAGTAATCTTTTTAATGCTTTTGTGCAGCCATTTTCTGGGTCATCCATCATCTGTAATCCTTCAATGATTGATTTCTTTGAAAATGCAACCTGACTACCATCGTCTGTATGTACAATCAGTTTAGCGTCTTTCAGTTTTGTTGTTGTTAGATATTTATGTTTCCAGCCACCTACTTTTTCTCCGTCTTCTTTGTTGTGAAAACTGACATTATTTGCCCAATATGTTGAGCCTCCTTCAAATGCAGAGCATAATATATACTCAATCATTTTATCTGATATTGGAACACTATAATTAATTACTGTTGTGTCTGTTTTCTCTTCTCTGTATATTTCACCCATTGTTAACCTCCCTTGTTATCATTGAAAATGGAACATTCCATTGTTTGTTATCTATTTTAACAACTGCTCGTGTTCTGTTTACTTTAATGACCTCGCCATTTTCAAAGCCATTAGTTCCGCTTACCCTTACTTTATCACCTCTCTGTAATTGATTACCTATTTTTCTACCAATGTAATCTCTTTGTTCTTTTATTTCCTGTTGTATTTTTCTTAAATGATTTGTGTTAGTAATCTTTCTAATATTATCTACTACAACTGCTACTAACCAATCATTTCTAGTACTGTTTTGTTCTGACATTTCATTCTCCTTTTCTGTTTGAATGAGAGCCTCACATATTCCTTTGCCTGTTCATCAATGTTTACGAATATTCTCCAGGTCTTACAGGACCAGTTGTTGGCTCTCACTCAGTTATCATTTATTAAAATCCAAAAATACCTCTCATATTCTTTGCGTTCAACTGTTTATCTGTATGTTCTACATTAACCCAGTTACCATTACTATCCTTGGCAGATATAATATCTGTTGCATATACACTACCAACTTCATCAAACATTCCAACCTCAGAGCCGTGTGTTTTAATCAGTCTTGTGTTTCCACGCATATTATCCATCATAATACCTGTCACAGGCGTTCCAAGTTGTATTGTTTTAACCTCTGTTCCTTTTTTTATGTCATTTGTTTTCATTTATTCTCCTTTTTCTTTTGTTTCTGTAAATGTTTAAACATTTTATAAGTGCCTGTAATATATTGATATGTATAATCATCATTCATAGGCTTATCCCTGTAATTGCCTACTATTTTCATTAAATCATCAATAAATCCCATAAGTTCCTCTGTTGTATATTCACTCCACATAATATGTGGGTTGTGTTTATTGTTCTCATACCATTCATCATCATATTTCATTCTGTCCACCTTTCTTCTTGGTTATTTATAGCTTTTGCTAATCTTTCTCTGTTTTTATAATCAAGACTTGCAACCCACCTTATCAAGTGTTTTTGCATATCTGAGAACTTACCTCTTGTGTATTCATCAGGCTCTTTTCTGTTATATATCTCTTTTGCAAATTGATACCCATCAGTATCAGTTGTCCACCTTATTAGGTTATGTATATCATTCAGTTTCATATTTTCCTTTCTGTAGCTTTATATACAGTGCTACGTATTCGTTTAACATATCTAAATACTCTAAATCTCCTCCTGTTAAGGTAGCTTCTATTCTACCCATTCTGTTTTGTATCTCTAAGAATGTCATTTATTCTCCTTTCAGTTTATATTCATTTCTCCAAGAGTTCATATCTCCATTAAAATCATCTCTCATTTTTAAAACATATTCCAGGGTTATTACAATTGCGTTTATTCTTGCTACAAAAACAGCATCTTTGTTCTGACTATCTATAAATGTATTTTTTATAAAGTTTAAATCTTTTCTGATTGTTTTTTCAGCTCTCATTTGCTCTCCTTTGCACTTATTACTGTTATTATTTCATTTACATTATCTCTGAACTCTACTATTGTTATGCTACCATTCCATTCCAAATCAGCTAAAAGCCTGACATTATCGAATGCTTTTTTATAATCAATACCATTAGTATTGTACAGTTTTGATACTTTTTCTTCTGTTATGTGTTCTGGTAATTTCATTATATAATAATCTCCATTACTACATCATCGTAGTTTTGCTGTTTATATTTCTTTTCTATTTCTGTTGCTTTTACAATATCCGTGCCGTCATACACAACAGAGCCACCTACCCAAACAATTATTCTTGGTTTCATTACACAAACCTGCTTTCAAGTCTTTCAATTGGATAATAAGGGTAATGAATGTTTAACTTTTCTACAAGTAGATTGTATTCCCATACTCTTAGCTCTGTTAAATCAGTTACATCAACCCAACTACTTCCTGCTTTTCTTTCCCTGGAACATAAAGTTACATTATCATTATTATCAAACTCATTAACAGTGAATTCCATTTCTGATATTGTTATAATTGGCTTACCAACAAGTTTTACCAGTTTGTCTACCAGTTCATTTTTTGTTATTTCTTCATCAATATAACAGTTAACTAAATCACATATAAGATTAAGTTTTGTTTTCTTTGCAGCAGTTTTCTTTGCAGCAGTTTTCTTCATTTCCATTTATTCTCCTTGTTTTTCTTTTATTGTTTCAGTTAATATCTTTTGTAAAACAATAGCACTATCTCCAAATATTAATGGTGATAAATATATCTGTCCATTTTTCTTTGCTTCTTTTATTTTTTCTATCTCTCTTTTTTTATTCACTGTTTCTCCTTTTCCTTTTCTTTTAATATTCTCTTGCTATTTCTTTTACAGCATTATATTTATATTCTATGTCTGCTGCCTTTTCTTTATCATATCCTTCATAAATCATTATAAATTCATCATCAGTATCATATGTTTTATTTTTATTATCAAACCAAACTGAATATATTATTCTGTATTTCTTTTTCATTAATTCAGTCCTTTTCTTTTGGTTTCCTTCAAAAATCTATTTACATACACATAATCTGTTTTGCAAAAATATCCAATTCTGTAAAATCCTTCATCATCATACCAGGACAGAGTTTCATTTCCAGTGGATTCAAATCCTTTTCCACAGACTTTGCAAGTCCTTTTCTTTTGTGTTACCTTGTAACTGAAATCACCTTGAAACCCTTTTCTTTTTTCTATCTTGTATTTCTTTTCATCAATATTTATTTTCATTTTTTCCTTTCTGTAATTTGAAAATGTTTAGGGTAACAAAAAACCCTCATCAATAAAAATTGACAAGGGTTTAATGTTTTTATTTTGTGTTATTGTTTATTAGTTATTGAATGTTGTTTTACCAATTTCATTAAAATCCAAACATTCGTAACTACTTCCACCTTTTACATACAATGTAGGTTTACAAATTTGAAAACCATTGTATTTTGCTTTTGTGCCTTCTTTTGTTTTCAACTCTACTTTTTTTGGAAATAACAAATAATATCCTCTTACATCTTTTATTGAATGATTGCCCTCTTTATCAGTTTGAACAATTTGTGTTTCAATATGTTTATAATAATTTGAATATTCTTTGCAAAGTAATTCGTGCATTTTATCATTTACATTTTTCATTATTTGTGCCTTTTCGCTTAACTTTTTATCAACTTTTGTATTTGCGACTTTCTCAACACCAAGTAAATTATGCAAATCAACTTTTTTTGTTACTTTGTTTTCAGTAGGGTTTTGTGTTTTCTTTTTCATAACAAAATATCCTTTCATTTTCATTTATTTTTCAAAAAGCATATCGCCGAAACGATACTCAATATTAATAATAATAAATATTATAATCAATATAAAAATAATAAATATATATAGATATATATAAATAATATGTTATATTATAGATATGACAACACAAAATAAAACAAAAGGAGTTTTAATTATGGATAGAGCCATATTAAGCGGAAAACCGCAAATAATAACAATTGTTAAGGGTCAATATAATTTGACTAATATTGTTAAAATAAAGAGTATTGAAAGCCGATTAAATAAAGGCTTGGAAATTAGTCACATTGAAGAAAAAGACAATACGTATAAAATATATATAACTTTAAAAATAGGGAGGGCGTAAAAATGAAAACAATATATAATAAAATAAGTAATATAATTAATAATATGCTTGAAAAGGTCGGTTATCATTTTGTCGGTTATAAAGTTGATATAGAACAAAATATATTCGATATAAAAGCAATAAGAGAATATAAAGTTGGTTTGTATGACTTTGGAATTGTCCAAGATGATATAAAAGCAATACAATTAACTATTAAATCAATACGCGAGGATTACGAGAGTTTAAGAACATTTCACAATAATTTAAGTAGTGAGTATGTTAATAATTCCGCAAGTAAAGTTGAATTAAATAACTTAAAAAATGAGTTAAGCAATCGCATTGATGTTTTAGAGATTGATAAAAAGTTAAATGAATATGATAAAAAAGTTAATAATGATAGTGCTAAAACATCTTTATTAAATACACCTTTTAAAGATGATGAACTTAATTATGATAATATTAGTAGTATTGAAGAAGAAATAAATGATATTGTACACGTTCAATGTAATAACGCGTGGAAGGTTGGACATTATGGGGAAGATATAACAAAAGAAAAAGAGCCTAATACTATACATAATGTATTAACTAAATATATTGATGTTGATAAAATTGCCCAACTTGAAAGACAATTAAAAGAATATAAAAGATTATTAACAAGTGATAACAATTATATACTTGAAGAAATCGCAAAGGTATTAGTTCCATATGATAACGATGGGATTAATATAAATATTGATGATATTGTTGATGATATTAATGATAAATTTAATGAGTTTAATAATATATTCAATGATGCTTGTGATGGTGTTGATAATATTAACTTAACAAATGAAAGGGGTTAAAATAATGCTAAGTAGAAAACATTATATAAAGATTGCTAATATAATTAAAGATAGCACTAACACAAGTAATAGACATTTATTGCCTACTTGTAATAAGGTAACATTGATTAATAGGCTATCGAGTATGTTTAAAGATGATAATCATTTATTTAATTATAATAAGTTCTTTAAGGCTTGTAATGATTAGTTAATAAGTTCGCGGATTGTTTACAATAGACGCCTCGATTTATTCGGGGCGTTTTTGTTTTCTTTATAAATCTCTAAAAATCAAATAGAATTATAATCAAATCGAATAAAAAACCAATTTTCAACTAAATCGAAGAGCCACCCAAGTCGCTTTGGGGGTGGGGGCGCGTGAAAAAACACTCACACTCATTCTAAGGCTATTTTTGAAACTTTGTAACAATCTTTCTTTTTATTATTAATTTTTCTTTCTCTATAATATAGCTAACATATAGAATCTCTATTATATCTCTATTATATAGATAAATATAATCAAATAAATGAATTATGCAAGTATTTTTATTTTTGGAAAAATTTTTTTATATTTTACTATGGACATTAAAACAATAAAAGGCGTAGAAAATTATTTATATGATGATGATGTTGAATTTAAGGCATTTAATCCTGATGTTAAAATTGTTGGTAATTGGAGAGAGGGAGTAACAGGAGATTGGGTATATACTGACGATGATTATGTTGTTCAAATCATTAAACGTAGTGCATTAAAACATCCTGGCTATAAATCGCCAAGGAATGTTGTTTTGACTGTATGTGGTTCATACATCATTGAACAAAAAACTCATCAAATACTCGGTGAACATGGAGTTGCGGAGAATATTTATTCATTCTCTGGTAACTATAAAGCCATTTATGAAAGAGCAAAAGAAAGGAAGTTAAATAATCGTGAATTTTTATTCGCTCAATATGTTGCAGCAGGTGAAGGTGCGGTTTCAGCGTATAAGAAAGCGTATCCAAAGGCAAAGGATGAAGATTATATCAAAAAGAAAACGAATGTTTTATTAAAAAAAGAGGAAGTTAGAACTATGGTTAAAGAGGAAATAAAAAAAATATTAGCTGATGAGGGTGTTTCGCCTGAATGGATTGTTCAAAAATACAAATTAATTGCTGATATGTCGGATAGAGACACTGATAAGCTTCGTTCACTAGAAGCATTGTCTAAAATGGCTGGATTATTTGATACAGAGAAAAAACAAGAGCAATTAACAGTATTTCAAGGCTTTACACCTGAACAAATGGAGGCTCTAAGTGGAAAAGGCGACACAAAACTTATCGCACACAAAGAAAAAGACAAAGACTAAAGACCCTTGCCCAGTTTGTGAAAGAGAATTGTACTATAACGAGTATTATTCTAAAAGGATTGGGTTATTTGACATGGAAAGTGCTGACCATGAGGTAATTGGCTGGGCTTGTCCAAGATGTAAGAGTGAGTTTGATAATAATAATAATATTATGTATATTTACGGCGAAGATTCAATACAAGGAAACACTTAAACAATTAAAAATGGAGATATAATGAGTGAATATGAAAGTAATGATGCAAGAAATAGAATGGTAAGAACCCATTGGTCATCTGGTAATATTTCAGGTGGTATAGAAAAACAACGTGCTAAAAGAGACGCTATTGCTTCATCAAATCAAAAAGTAGCTGAAGCTAATAAAGCTAAAGCAGATGAAAGAAAAGCTTCAAGACAAAGTGCTAGAGCTGAAAGACAAGCGGCAAGAGCTGCAAGAAGAGCTGCAAGAAAAGATAAAAGAGCTGCAAGAAAAGCAAAAAATATAGCTGCTAGTAAAGAAGCAAGAGCTTCAAAAAAAGCATCAAAACAAAAAGCTACAAAATCACATTGGTCATCTGGTCATAGAACAAAATAATAAAGATGAAAATAATTTATACACATTTAGCCACAGATGGAGAAGAAACAAACACCTCACTATCCCCTTCTTTTGTTAACTATACTCTATACCCATCTTCATTTGTGGCTGATAATTCTAATTTTGCTATGTGGGAGGATTAATGGCTAAATTTGGTAAACGAAGTAAAGAAAGGCTTGCTACTTGCGATGAAAAATTACAAAAAATATTTAACGAAGTTATCAAACATGTTGATTGTTCTGTCTTGGAAGGTCATAGAAGCGGTGAAAGACAAAACAAGCTTTATGATGAGGGAAAAACTAAGGTTCGCTACCCAAATGGCCGTCATAATGCTAATCCAAGCAGGGCTGTGGATGTTGTGCCTTATCCTATTGATTGGCACGATAGGGAGCGTTTTCATTTGTTTGCAGGCTTCGTAATTGGTATTGCTCAATCAATGGGTATTAAATTGCGTTGGGGTGGTGATTGGAATATGAACTTTGAGGTAGATGATAATAATTTTGATGATTTCCCTCATTTTGAACTAAGAAAGGGAGATTAATGTCGAATAAAGCATATGATAATACAGTATTAGGAGAAGGCGGATATTCTGATGCTGGAGAAGTAGATTTAAGTAAAGTATTAACAGGAGAAGATACATCTAACACACTAATTAATATGATGTTAGGTGTTGCAGGCCCAGCAGGTACACTTAAAGGACTAACACAATTACTAAAAAGTAAAGGTGGCGTTGAAATTATTAAAAGAATAATGCCCAAATCAAAAGATGTAAAAAAATTTATTGAAGGTATGAATAAAAAAAGTTTAGAAAATTTAAAAGCAATCAATAAAGAAATTAAAAAAGGAGTCACTACTAAAAAACCAGTAGAAACTATAACACCTAAGCAAGTTGATGAATTTATAAAAAAAGAAGCTACTACAAATTTACCTTTAACAGGTCAAACGCCTGCTGCTTCAAAATGGAATATAGAAGCAGTTAAAAAAACAAAAGATGCTAGTGAAAAATTTAGTTTAGCAGACCCTATTGTACCTTCATTGTTAGTTCCAATTATTTTTGCGCTTGATGATTTAAATAATACATATGGATGGAGTAATAAAATGGCAAGTTTATTAAGACCTGACCCTGATATGGGAACAAAAGAGCAACATGATGAAGATATGGATATGATAATAAAAACAATGAGTCCAGAAGCAAAACTAAAATATTTGAAAAAAACAGGACAAGGGTATCCTGCTGATGAAGAAATGTTTTTAAGAGCTGAGCCTGAAAATACTAATGAAATTTTATTAGAATTATTGAATCAGCAAATTAGTCCAAATGAAAAGGATGAAAAAATTTCTTATCCATCTAAATATACTAACCTTTATAAATAAGGAGATAATATGCCACAAGGTAAAGGAACATACGGAAGTAAAGTAGGCAGACCAATTAAAACTAAAGATGCAAGAAAAAGAAGAAAAAAGAAGAAAAAAAAGTAAAGAAACTTATTAATGGCTAATTTAAATCTTAATGGTAATGTCTCAAATAATGAAAAGGTTCTTGAGATGGCTTACAATGACCTTATTGTATTTGGCAAATTATTCTCACCACAAGATTTTTTAGCATCCGCAACACCTGATTTCCACAATACAGTAGGTAAAAAACTTTTAGATAGAGATAATCAACAATTGGCTCTTGTATTGCCTCGTGACCACGCAAAGTCAACCTTAGCAGCAACGGCTGTCTTACATCGGTTCTTATTTGCGAATAAAGAAAGCCCAGAATTTATCGCTTGGGTTGGCGAGGCACAAGACCAGGCTATTGATAACCTTAATTGGATTTCTAATCATATATACTCGAATCCTGCAATACATTATTATTTCGGTGATTTGCAAGGTGATAAATGGACTAAAAACGAAATAACATTAACTAATAATTGTAGGATGATTGCTAAAGGAGCAGCACAAAGGCTTCGTGGTAAAAAGCAATTATCTACAAGATATACTGGAATTATACTTGATGACTTTGAATCAGAGTTAAACACAAAAACTCCTGAAGCAAGACAACAAATAAAGAATTGGGTTACTGCGGCTGTTTATCCAGCTATTGATTTTGATAAAGGTGGGTTTTTATGGTGTAATGGAACTATTGTGCATTATGATTCATTCTTAAATGGACTTGTTAGAAACCATCAAGAAGCTCAAAATAATGGAGAGGAGTATTCTTGGGATTTAATTACATATAAAGCGATACTTGATGATGGAACTCCATTATGGCCTTCAAGATGGCCTTTAAAGAAATTAGAAGAAAGAAAGCAATTTTATATTGACTCTGGTACTCCATCTAAGTTTTATCAAGAATATATGAATCAAGCTAAATCTCCTGAAGACCAAATATTTAGTGAATCGGATATAACTGATAATTTTTACAAAGGTAGCCTTAAATTTGATGAAAGTAGAAATTCTTGGTATTTAAAATTAGATGATGGAAGAATAGAGTATGTTAATATTTATATTGGAGTTGACCCAGCTTCTACACTTAGTGTTCGCAATGATTATAGTGTTATTATGGTTATTGGTGTTAGTGCCGAGTATGATTATTACATTATTGAATATTGGAGACAAAGAGTATTACCCATGGATTGTGCAGATGAGATATTTAAAATTGCTGAGCGATACAAACCAATTAAAAGAATAAATATTGAAACAATATCATATCAAGAAATGTTAAGAGATTATGTTCATAAAAAAAGTAAAAGAGAAGGAAAATTTTTACCAGGAATTGAACAAGGTATTAAAGGCTATGGTAATCAAAAGAAAAAAGATAGATTATTTGAAGGATTACAACCTATGTTTAAAGCTGGAGCTGTTCATTTAAAAAAAGATATGCATGAATTTATTGGAGAATTACTTGATTTTCCTAAAGGAACTCATGATGATACAATTGATGCATTTTGGCTTTCAACACAATTTGCAAAAGGTAGTAAATCTGCAAGTAAAGTTAAAAGAATTAAAAATAAAAAAAATGAATGGGAAAAACCTAAGAAAACATATAATTGGATTACTGGAGCAAGGGGTTGATTTGCATTATAAAAATATTATATATTACAAGTTATGATAGAGCAAGATAAAAAAGCACAATATGTAAAAGAATTATGGGATAGATGGCATGATGCTAGAAAAGAGTGGGAAGACCACGCTAGAGAAGATATTGACTTTTATTTAGGCAATCATTTTAGTCAAGAAGAATCTCAAGCTTTAGCTGAAAGAAATCAATCAAATATACCATTAGATAGAATATATTCTGCTATTGAGCAATTTAAAGCAATCATAACATCTAAACCACCTAAATTTTCGGCAATGCCAAGAGAAGATTCTGATAGTGATTTAGCAAGTGTATGGAAAACAATACTTGAATACATATGGAATATATCTGATGGTAATGAAGTATTTAAACAAACAATACACGATTATGCTGTTACAGGCCTTGGTTATTTTTATGCATATGTTGATAGAGAAGCTGATTATGGAAGAGGTGAAGTAAAATTTACATATGTTGACCCATTTAGAGTTGTAGTAGACCCTAATGCTAGAAGTAAGTATTTCGATGATGCAACAGGAATGATGTTATCTACTATATTTACAAAATTTCAATTATTAGATTTATATCCGCAATTATCAGAAGAACAAGAAGATGGAAAACTTCTTATAGATTTAATTGAAAATTACAGTAGAGATGAAACATTCCCATCTCCAATAAATGAAAGAACTGTTGGTACATTTACTCCTGATTATATTAAAGATAAAGATTCAGGTGAAGGTGCTGAAAAATATCAATTAATTGAGCATTTTTCTAAAGTTAAAGTTCCATATTATAGAATATTAAATATTGAATCTGGTGAAGAAAGAATACTTGATTCTGAAAATATGGAAAAATTATTAGCTGATAAGAAAATGGCTAAAGCGGTAGAAAAAGGTTTAATTGATATTGTAGAAGTTGAGCAAACAAGAATTAAATTAACATGCACTCTTGGACAAATAGTTTTATATGAATATATTTTAAATACTGATAAATATCCTATTGTACCTGTACCTAATATTTGGACTAACACTCCATATCCAATGAGTGATGTTAGGAAGAATAAAGATTTTCAAAGATTTTTAAATAAAACAATGTCTTTAATTACATCTCATGCACAAGCATCATCTGGATTAAAATTACTTATACCACAAGGAAGTGTTGATGATATTGAAGAACTTGAAAGAAATTGGGCAAATCCGAATGCAACTATTGAATATGACCCTTCTTTTGGTGAACCGCATTTTCCTTCTCCTCAACCTTTATCTAATTCGGTTATGCAATTACCTCAACTTATTGAAAAGTACATTGATTTAAATATGGGTATTTTTGAAATGATGCAAGGAAATAGTGCTGTAGCTCCTAAAACATCTTCAGCTACAATGATGATGGAAGATTTTGGACAAAGAAGAAGTAAATCAAAATTAAGAGACATTGAAGGCTCACTTAGAAGATTAGGTCAAGTTATATATAATTTTTCTAAGGAACATTATAACTACAAGAAAGTATTTAGAGTAGTACAACCAAATAATGATATGAGTGAATATATGGTTAATTACTACGATGATAAATCTCAAGCAATTGGTGAGATGATGAATGATTTGACAATTGGACAATATGATATAAATATAATTGGAAATTCAACAATGCCATCAAATAGATGGGGAGAATGGTCAATTTATATGGAAGCTTATCAAGCAGGACTTATTGATAGAACTGAAGCTTTAATGAAAACAGATATATTTGATAAAGAGGGAGTATTACAAAGAATGGATATTGTTCAACAATTACAAGGACAATTACAACAAGCTCAAGAAGCAGTTAAAAATTTACAAGGTGATTTACAAACAGCTCACAGAGAGTCAATCTCAGCTAGAAAACGTACAGAAGTTGAGAAATTCAAAACTGAACTTAAATCACAAGAATCACAAAACAAGTTTGCTAATAAAACAGCAGTTGGCAAACTAGAAAACGCAGTTAAACTCGAAGCAGAGAAGTTACGTTTACGTAGCCAAGCTCAAGAAAAGCAAGAGAAATTGCAGAAAAAAGGAGAGTAAAATGGATAACGCATTAGAAAATAACAATCTTGAAGAAGGTCAAGTTAATGATAATGTAGGGCAAGATGAAGCAACTCAGCAGCAAGAGTCTAATAATGATTGGGAATCTCAAGCTAAGTATTTTCAATCAGAAAAAGACAAACTACATGCTGAAAACCAAAAGTTAAAGCAATATGAACAAATTGGACAAATGTTGGAATCAAGACCTGATATTGTAAATACCATAAGTGGTATGGTTCAGGGTGGTCAACCAGCAGTTCAAGAACAACGTATTGAATTATCTAAGGATGAGTTTGACCCTTGGGAAGCCTATAATGACCCATCATCTAAGTCGTATAAATATCGACAACAAGAGTTACAAGATTCTATTAATCAAGCAGTTCAAAGCCAAGTTGGTGATGTTAAGAAAGAAGTTGGTATATCTAAACTTCAAACTGAACTTGCTAACAGAGGATTAAATTCTGAGCAAATAAATTCTTTTATGGATTTTGCTAGTAAAAATCCTGCAGAATATGGTATTGATGGAGTTCTTGATATGTGGGAAGCTGTAACTCAAAAACCAACTAAAGGTTCTGATAATCAAAATCCACTTGATGTTATTCGTCAAAATAAAAATATACCACAACAAGCTGGTATATTAACAGGACAACAACCATCAAAGCAATCTGATGAAGATGCAATGTGGAAAGGTATTATAGGAGCTGATAGAGTTGGGAATAAATTACCTTAAAACAAAAAAACATCTCTACTAGAAGGCACATTGTGCAGTTGATAGAGAGATAAATTGGAGACGTAAAAATGGCAAATAGCGCAAATACAATCAGAACTGGGTCTCTTTCCAGTACTGGTGCAGCTACAACAATCGCTAATGCCCACAGTGCCGACCACGGCGTTGCAGGCGACCAGCGTAGACTTTACGACCTTAGCGATAGGGTTGCAGAGTTAAGCCCAGATGAATCTCCATTTTTTGTATATCTAAGTAAAGTAAGCAAAGTGCCTACAACTGACCCTGTGTTCAGATTTTTAGAAAATCGTTCTAAAATTGATTGGACAAATAGGTCTTTATATGCTGATTCAGCTTTAGGTTCATTAGCTGCTGGCACTAGTGGCCAAGTAGGTTTTGATGATGGTGCTGGAGCAGCTGTGGATTGGCTTATTAAAGGTATGGTTGTGGCAGTCGAAGTTGTGGATGGGAAATCACACGCAATCGTTAGACTAGATAGTGTTTCAGTTGAATCAACTCAAACAACATGTCAAGTTACTGTTTTAAGTTTAGGTAACTCAAGTGAATCTGGTTATGACGCAATTGCAGATGGTGATAAAGCTCAAGTTATAGGTACAGCTTTTGAAGAAGGTTCAGGTTCTCCTGATGTATGGTCAAAAAGTCTTGATGATGATTATGGTTATACTCAAATCTTTAAAACAGCTGCTGAAATGACAAACACAGCTATTGCTACTAACTACAGAGGATATGCAAATGAATGGCAAAGAATCTGGAATCTAAAACTAAGAGAACATAAAGTAGACATTGAAAGAGCAATGTTATTTGGACAAAAAGGAAGACAAAATGGTGTGCAAACATCAGCAGGTCTTGTAGGTGATATTATTGTACGAAGACAAGCTCAAACTCCTGGCTCTATTTCATATAGTGCAGGAAATCCTTACTTCGCAGCAGCGGCATCTACTTCAATCACATATGATACATTCTTATCTGATTTCGAAGTATTATTTGACCCTGCTAGGGGTGGAAGTTCAAGTAAACTTGCTTTAGCAGGTCTACCTGTGATTTCTTATTTCAATAAGTTAGGTGCAGGATTTGTAACTAAGAGTTTAGATACTAGCAGTAGTACTGAATCAAACTCTAATCTTTACAATTTTAATGCAACTTCAAGAGATGGTGCTTTTGGGCACAAAGTTATGATGATTAATACTGTACATGGTGATTTAAATTTAATTAGAGAACCATTGTTCAGAGGAATGTCAGCTGGATTATTATTACTTGCTGATATGAATCAATTAGCTTATCGTCCACTTGTTGGAAATGGATTAAATAGAGACACTTCAATAACAACAAATGTGCAACAAGCAGATGAGGATTTAAGAAAAGATATGATTCTTACAGAAGCAGGTCTTGAAATTACAATCCCTGAAACTCATATGTTGTATTCATTTACAGACTTAAATTAAGGAGGAATGAATAATGAGAAGTGATTATTTAAATGAAAACAGTTCTTTAACAGGTACTTATGTAAAAAAACTAAAGAAAATTACTGAAAATTACACAATACTTGAAAAAGACAGTGGAACTATATTTTTAGTTCATCCAACTGCAACAACTGAGTTAGATTTACCAACTGTGGCAGATTTACCTCCAGGTTGGAATTGCGAAGTTTGGATAACTGAAGATACAGATGGTTCTGATGGTGGAATGGGTCAAATCGTTAATATAGATTTTGGCTCAGGAGTTGATGTAGTAGGACATATCGCATCAGTTGCAGACGCAGCTGGTGACACTGCGGTTAATAACGATGATTTCGTTAATTTTACTGCAGCAGCAAGTCCTGGTGATAATGTTTCAATATTTACCGATGGCAATCGTTGGTATGTGAAAGGTATCGCAGCTGCATTAGGTTCAGATGTTAAATTCCACACTGATGCTGCATCTTAATCCGAAACAATAAGGATTAATAGTCTTGTAGAACTATGGAGGCTATCGTATAAAGGGTGGCCTCCGAATCTACTAAGATTTTTTAATAATAAAGGTACGTTCACGCTCTAGCCAGAGCTTTAAGTACACTCAACAAAGGAGAATAAAATGGCAGAAACAAATATACACAAATATACAGTAGCAGAAAAACTCAACAAGATGGATGTCGATTTGATTAGTTCATCACCTGATATTGATGAAGCAACTTATTCAAATGGTGATTTAATGACAGAGCTTAAATCTATTACTAATGCAGTTTCAGTTAATGGTGGTTCTTGTATTTTACAATCAATATCAGCAATAGATACATCAGATACTGGTGGAACTATATATCTTATTATAACTGATGCAGGAGTTGATTTAGGAACAATTGGTGGTGCAGTTAATACACCTGATGCTTCAGCAGACAATACTTTTGCTATTGTTGAGCTTTCTAATTGGACAGATGTTGGTGGTGCTAAAGTTTGCACTAAAGGTAATATTGGTTTAGTAGGTAAAACTGCATCAGATTCAAAGAATTTATATTATGGTGTAGTTAATGCAAGTGGTGGTGATATTGTTATTGGTTCAGGTGAAGATATTATCTTTAAATTTGGTGTGGTAAAAGATTAATGTTTGCTAAAAGCATAGTAACAAAAGTTAATGATGTATTCAGAGATGAATATTCTTTAGCATTTGATGGCTCTAATGATTATGTAGAGATTTCTGATGTTCCTTCATTTAGTTATAATGTTCATTCTATATCTGCTTGGGTTAAACCTACAGTAATAGTAGGAGGTTCAACTGTATTTGATTATAGAGATGCAAATAATGATGGTATATACCTTTATTTAGCAGATGGTGATGTAGTTTATCAAATTGATAATACAGATGGTCATTATGATACTGTTTTAACTTTAAATCAATGGCATCATATTGTTGCAACAAATGATGGAAGCACAAGCACTATTTATGTAAATGGTGTTTCAGTTGAAACAGCAGACACATCAGGAGAAACAATAAATGTATCAGGCTCTGCTGTTCAAAGAATTGGAGCAAGAAGCCACACATCACCAGATAACTATTTTAATGGTAATATATCAGAAGTTGCTTTGTATAGTTCAGCATTAACTGCCAATCAAGTTAAAACCATATACAATGGTAGAGAACCTTACAATCACAAAGAAGGTGTAGCATCAGGCAATTTACAGGGTTGGTGGAGAATGGGTGATGGTTCTTTAGATGGATTTGATTCTAAAGAAAATGGATTAATACAAAGCCATAATAGTAAATTAGAAAGTAGTATTGTAACATCTTGGACAAATGCTTCAGCAGGATTTAATACACTTAATGCTACAGGCACAAATATAACTTCAATGATAAATAATGACAGTGGAACTGATAATGTAAGGTCAAATTCTTTAACTGTGGCTACAGATGATACATATAAAGTTTCTTTTGATGTAGCAGGAACAACTATTCCAAGTGCTAATAATAAATTAATGTTTAAACTTAGTCCTAACAATGCTTTAAATAGTTCTACTTATGATGGAAGTATAACAAGTGCAGGTAATTATGTTTTTTATGTGCAACCACAAACTACAACTATATATGTAGGATTTAGAGCAGTAGAAAATGTTGATTGTAGTGTTACTAATTTTAAGATGCAAAAAATAACAAACAATTCAGGTTTAATGAAAAATATGACAGCTACTGATATAGAAGGAGATACACCATAATGGATTATTCTAATAGAAAATGGGTTATAGTAAATGTATCTGATATAACAGATGAAATGGTAAATAGTGCAATACAATCATCTATAGATACACTAAGAAAAACATTAGATGGTAGTAAAGCTATATTAAAGTTTAATGGTGATACTCCAAGTTGTTTTGATGGATTAACTACTTATAGTCATAGCGAGATATTAATAGAACTTGCTAAGAGCGACTGGTTTGATAATGAAGAGTAATTATATTAAATTAGAAGGAATTTATGAAAAGAAATAGAACATATTATTGTAAATCTTGTAAAAAATGTATTGATTTTAATATTGATGAAGAATATATATGTAAATGTGGATATGTATTTGGAATATCTCAAAATATATCTGATTATATAAATATGAGAAAAACATGGAGTGGTCAAACAAAAATTGAATTTAATACAGGCACAGTTGAGGATTCAATTAAAAATATGAATGGAAACAAATAATGGCTTGGAATTTTGGAGCACAAATAAATGCATTAACTCAATTTGATGGAAATGATACAGGGGCAAGCGAAGAAGGTGAAAATTATTCAACTTTAGCAACACAATGGTTAACTGATGCAGCAAAAGAAGTTATGAATTTATTACCTCCTGATTTAAAAATGGAATGTGCTACAATTACAGAATTAACATCATCTACTCCAATGGATTTAGATGCAACAGGTGAAATATTTCATGTTACTCGTGAAAATGCTGATGATGGTTATCATGTAGGTTGTAGAAAAGTTAATCCAATTTATGCAGGCTCAGCAGATGATTCTACAAGTCTTCACTATGCAACAGCAACCGACCCTGTATATTGGAGTGAAAGTGACACTAGTGGAGACCCAAAATTATTTGTAAAACCTAATCCAAGTGCTAATCAACCTGCTAGAGTTCATCATATGACATTCCCATCTGTATCCTATAATGGAACATCTATAGTTAATTTTCCAGATGAAGCAGAATATTTAGTTGTATTAAGAGCCGCTATAACAGCAGCTCAATATAAGTTAAATTTTGAAGAAGATGTTGAATTATACGCTCCAATATTATCAAGTTTAAAAGTTCAATATCAAGAAGGTATATATACATTAAAAACAGGTAATTTAGCGCCAGCTAAAAAAGATATTAAAATTGCAGAGGCAAAAGGAAATTAATAATGACAGCTAAAAATATTATAGAACAAATTGAAAAGTTATTTGGAAGACAACAAGAGCAATACATGTTTCAATTAATTAATGATGCATTAGATGATATTGCATCTCATAAAAGAAATTACACAACATCAAAAGTAACTGATTTAAAAAAACATCAAAGATGGTATTCTCTTGATGATGATGTTATAGATATAAAAAGAGTTGAAATATTAGATACAAATGATAGATATGTATTAATTCCCAAATTATCGGATTCTCATAAAATATTAAGAGAAGATACAGATTCAAATACTTCAACTTGGACAACTTCAAACGGAAGTGATGATTCGTTAACTTAGGAGAATTATGGCAACTACTAAAAGAACATATCCAAATGATAATTTTGCATGGTTTAACGATGAAGATAGGCTTGCTATTGTATGTGAAGATACTACCTCATCATCAAATGAAAGAACAACAGAAAAATATGATTCATTTCAAGGTACTGGGAATTTAAGTGGCACGATAAGTGATGCAGACTGCTCAGGTACTACAATAACTTTTACGACAAGCGCAGCGCATGGACTTGCTACAGGAGATAGAGTAAGTATATCTGGAACTACAAATTTTAATGATGATAATTTAGCAAGTCAATCTGTAACTGTAACAGGAGCAACTTCATTTACAATGACTCGTTCAACCTCAGATTCTAATACAAATGAGACAGGAACTTTTACATCATTATTTATTGACAATGGCTTAAGAATTACATATACAGCAAAATATGGAACAATTGATGCTCAAACAGAAGATTTAAAAACAGAAGCTGGATTAGATTCTGGATTACATCCAGCGGTAGTTTGCTATATTAAATCAAGAATGTTTGAAGACTCAGGAGATGTGCAAAGAGCGCAATATTTTAGAACAATGTATGATAAAATGGTAAAACAATATCCTTTAAGAAAAAGTGGGGTAAGGGTATTGTCAGTACCAAGAATGTAATAAAAGGGGATAAAATGGAAGCTTTGAAAAAGAAATTAGAAATATATAAAAATCAAAGAGAACAAGCAAAAGAAATTTATATAAAAACAATTGGAGCTATTGAAGCAATTGAACAGCTCTTAAAAGAAAATAATAAGTCTGAAAAAGATAAGAAGTAGTTTTTTGAAATAAAACGAGGTAGTTATGGCTAGAAAAGCTAGAGGAATTGTCGATAGGGCAATAGTAACACCTGATAAGCATTTTCCATTGCATGATGATGCAGCAATTAATGTTGTGTGTCAAGCAATAGAATTAATAAAACCTAATATATATATTGATTTAGGTGATACAGGTGAATGGGAATTATTTAGTAGTCATTATTGGAGAGATAGAGAAAAGCCTCCTTTAGAAGTATTAATTCCTATGTTAAATAAAGAAGTTAGTGTTGTAAATAAATGGATGGATGTGATAGATAAATCTCTTGATAAAGCGAAATGCAAAGAAAGACACTTTATACAAGGGAATCATGAAGTTTGGCTTGATAAGTTTGTAGTAAAACATCCCTATCTTCCTGAATATGAAACTTCAAAAGCTTTGAAATTAAAAGATAGAGGTTATAAATATTGGGAATACATATCAAGAAAAAAACTTAAAATAGGTAAATTAAATTTTACGCATGGGGATTATGTCCCTATACATCATGCTAAAAAGCATCTAGGAGCATATAAAGAAAATATAATATATGGTCACACACATGATTTGCAAAGATTTACTGATACTGGCCTTGGAGGAACTCAAAGTGCTTGGAGTATGGGATGTTTAAAGGATATGAGTTCTGATAAGAATAAATGGTTAAGAGGTAATCTTCATAATTGGAATCACGCATTTGCAGTAGTTGATTGGTTTAGTAATGGAGATTTTAAAGTAGAAGTAGTAGAAATTATAAATGGTAGAACTTCTTTATGGGGTAAACTACTTGATGGAAATAAATAATGGAGAATTATGGAACAAGAAGTTATAGAAAATTTAATTGGTCAATATGGTTGGATGGCTGCTATAGCTTTTGTGTTCTTAATTGGAAGAAAAACAATTGAATCAACAATAGAGGCTATTAAAGTCTTTGCTGGTGATGATTTAAATACAGATGATGTTATAATATTTGATGATAGGCCTGCAAGAGTAGTAAGAGTAGGATTTTGGAAAACAATATTATTTGTATATGAAGTGGGTTGTAATGATGGAAAACCTTTTATTAAAGGTGGAAATAAAGTTGCAATTCAAAACGATAAACTAAAAGACCATATGATAGAAAAGCCTTTACCAATGCTAGACTTGAAGAAATGGGATGATTGCGAAGGAGATTAATGAAAGACACATTGAAAGTTTTAAGCACCTATCCTGAAATAGGAATAAGTACAAGCTTTTTATCAACTTTAATAGGTATTTTAGATGTTTTAAACCCTATTTTAACATTTGTATCATTAAGCTTTGCTATAATATTAGCTATAATGACCTTTTATGCTAAGATTAAGGGTGAGTGATGGTTGGATTAGGCTATTTTATATTAGGGTTTATAATAGTCTTTTTTGGAGGTTTATGGTGGTTAGGAAGATGGGAGTTGTTTGATTTACATGATGAAGAGGATTGGTTAGAATGATTGCTCAAAAAATGTTATTAAAATTAGTTGTTGGTCAAGTTATGAAAGCAATTGAAAAAGCTTCAGATAAAAGAATTGCAAGTGACCATGAGAAAAGAATTGTTAAATTAGAAAAACTTGCACATCCACAGGCTGAATTTGTTTGTGTTGAATGTGGTTGTCAAGCGAAACGAATAACAAAAAAAGGAGAAAAATAATGATGTCATTTATTACAACAAATTGGGAATATTTATTATTAGCCCTATATGTAGTAGAAAAAGTAATCAAATTAAGTCCTTCTAAAAAAGATGATTTGGTTTGGGACATGGTATTAAAACCTATTGTTGATAAAATAAAAGGTAAATAATGCCAAAAAAATCATTAGAAATAAAGGATTTTTCTGGTGGTCTTAATGCATATTCTGATGCTAGAGATATAAAAGATGATGAATTTGCTCAATTATGGAATTTCTCATCTTCTCAAGCTGGAATTTTAAAAATAGGGGGTTCAATGGTACAACATATCTTTGGACTCCCTCATAACAATGCAAATTTTCAATCAGGATATGGATTATTTGCAACTTCTACAGACTCTACACCAACAATAATAGAAGGTCAATTAGAAAGTGGATTTGAAGAAGGAACTATTGCTGGGTATAGCAGCACAACAGTAACACTTGCTACAACACCTTCATTCCAATCTGTTTCTAATCATGGAACTGATGATTTTTATAATAATAAAACAATATTAATATATGATGGTAATGGTGCAGGTCAATCAAGAAGAATAGTAGATTATAATGGCTCTACTAAAGAAGCTACTATAACAGAAGCATTTACTTCTACTATTCCAAATACAAGTTCAAAATATAAAATATTTTCTTGGGCTGGAGATAATAGCTCTTTTGGGGATTCAGATACTACAACAGATATAAATTATATAGATAAAGGTGGCACAGCAACAGGTCATTGGATGGATGAAATACAATCTCATGATACTGATTATACTAATTCTTATTTTTTTAGAACTAAAGTTGGAAGTATAAGTGATACTCGTTCATCTTCTCTTGGATTTGTAACATATAATCCATCATCAGGTCATTCATGGGCAGCTGGTGATGCTTTAGATACAAATTCAGGAACAGTTGGAAACACATCTTTAAGGCCAGGAGTTGAATATACTCTTTCTTTTTGGGCAAAATGTTCAGCTAAGTATTATAATTATGTTGCAGATGCTAATTGGGGTGATATATACCCATTTGTTCAAATATATTCAGATAGTGTTACTGATGGAACTAACACAGGATTATATTTATTCCAAGGTAGAGATGGAACTGAGTTTAAAACAGGTTCTGATAGTTCTTATCAATATGCTCAAAATATAACAAAGCAATATGTTAATAATGGAGATTTTGAAGATGGGGGAGTAGCAGGCTCAGGAGGAGATGGAGCAAGAAGCGCTACATATGACCCTCCAACAGATTGGATGGCATATGATGGTTATGCTGATGATAATGACCATGCTATTACATACTCTTATATAAACAGTGGAACAAGTAATGAAAGATATGGTAATGATGGAAATAGTTTAAATATGGCATTTGGAAGCGGAGCTTTATATGCACTCCAAAATGCAAAAACTAATGAAGGATATAAACAAACAGCTGCTCCAGAATGCTATTTATACCAAGATTTAACATTAGAAGATAATCAATGGTATGATTTATCCTTTATGTACGCATCATATGCAACTTCAGTTATCACTTATTCAATATTAGACACAGGTAATCTAACAAACACAACAGTTTATGCAGCACAAAGTCAATCGGCAAGTGATAGTTCGGTAACACTAACTGTTGATAATGGTAGCGGCTCAGCTTCTGTGGCAACATCAACTTTATTAGCAGGTCAAGAAATATATAAATCTGATGGAACATTTCTAGGGGTTTGCACTGCAGTTACCAATACAACAACTATTGTTTTTGGAGGTGGAACTGCAGCAAATATAACAGATGACGATGTTTTATATATAGCAAATTATATAGTTCCCTGGTGTGAACATCTTTTAATGGACTCTACAGGGGTTACTGATTGGAATCATTTTCCTACTGATTCTATTGGAGGTGGTAGTAGTAGCCTTGGGAATGATGCTAGTAATATTAATAAAAATAAGTTTTTTGTTCCAGATAATAGTGGAACACCTAAAGTAATAAGAATTGCATTTAGTGGACTATTTGTAGCAAGTCAAAATATAAGGCTTGATGGAATCTCAGTAAGAAAATCATTTCCAGATTTGAGTTCATTAATTGAACCTGATAGTGATTTAAATCCAAGAAGTGATTTAGTTACTAATTGGAATGAATATAAGTTTAAATTTAGAATACCATCAGAATTTAATGAGGCAAGTGATTGGGTTATTAATTTAAATGGAGGAGCAAGAGGATTTCAAGATGGAGCAGATTCTAATGTAGATTCTCATGCGGTTTATTTTGATTCAATTAAAATAGAAACTTCATCTCTTGGTGGTGATTTAATATTTTTAAATGATAATACTTCAAGCGGTTCTAAGATTAATATATATAACGACAATAAATGGATAGAAAATACAGGATTAACATGGGATGGATTAGATATGAAACCTGTATATACATATGTTAATGGTATGCTTAAAGTATCTGATGCTAATTTTGAGTCAGGCAATACTAGTAAGCTTTTATATTATCATAATTTAAAACATAGTGTAAGAGACAATCCTTTATCTCAACCTCCATCATTAATAACAAGTGCAGCAGGAGACGGAGAAGAAATTGCTCAAAGATTTAATGCATTAAAATATATAAATGATATTACTATGGCTGGAGCACATCAATATTTTGATGCGGATACTGAGTCAAATTGGTCTTTGGATACAAGTAGAAAAGTTATAAGTTATTATAATCCAAATGGAGCGACAAGCAACAGATTACTTGAGAATACTGGTTCAGAATTAACATCATCTAATACCTTTTCTAATAATCCATTTTATTTAACTTGGGCTGGTCAAGCAACTGGAAGTGGAAGCGCTGCGACAACAGATATGGAGACAACTGTTGCTTCTTATTCATCTGGAAGTATTGCTAGAGTTAATTTTAAATTTAAATATTGTTTTAATGCTTTAACTAGCTTTGTTAATGCTAGTCATTGGTCTGATGATTATGGTTTATATTATGCTAAAAGGCCATATTTTATTATTAGTGTTGGAAAAAGGTCTTCTGGCGGAACAGATGTATTTGATGAATCAGATGGTCTCCCAACAGTAGCAGATAGAAAAAATATAAGTCTTGGAGATGCTGATACTGTTCAAAATATAACCAATGTTAAGGAAGCTGTAATCAGGACTATGGATGGAGAAGAATATAATGGAACAACATCTGGTACGTTTAATAACAATGGTACTTGGGGAGCTATGGGTGAAGTTTGGGACA